>Ga0307475_10000001_pt1 | contig 238842 bp, 209 predicted proteins | sample atmos_gasesECM1C_FD_203317 | JGI IMG/M metagenome (GOLD analysis project Ga0307475, IMG submission 203317) | Hardwood forest soil microbial communities from Morgan-Monroe State Forest, Indiana, United States - atmos_gasesECM1C_515 | ecosystem: Environmental > Terrestrial > Soil > Temperate... | reverse complement strand
CCAGGCTTCCTATCCCGACATCCGCATCCTGGAGTACAGCGGAGCCGACCCCACCAGCCCGCTCGACGTGGTGGCAGCTAACAGCGGAACAAATTCACCAACCAACAGCGGATCGGCGACGACCACCAACGCCAACGATTTGATCTTCGGCGCCAGTATCGTATGGACGAGCAACACCGGGCCCGGCACTGGGTTCACGATGCGAATTCTGACGCAGCCGAACCACGACATTGCCGAGGACGAGATGGTGACGGCGACTGGGAGCTACAGCGCCACGGCGCCGCTCAACACTTCTGGCCCATGGATTATGCAGATGGTCGCCTTCAAGGCCCATCACTAGAGAGTTGAGAGAGCTAGGCAGGACACGCTCTTGGTGTCCGGCTGCGCACCCGTTCCCTCGCTCCTCTTGACCACAACACCGTTCATTGATATCAGGAACCTATGCCCATATCACGCAGAAAGCTACTTCGCCAACTTGGCCTAAGCGCGGTGGCTTCCGCCGCGCTTCCGTCGTTGCGTCATTCGTCGGTGCCCGTTGCCTCGCCGCTGCCGACGTCGTCAGTTCCGGCCGGAGTGATTCGTCTGGACAGGAACGAAAACGCCTATGGTCCCAGCGACGTATCCCTTGCCGCTATGCGATCAGCTTTGAATCTATCGAATCGTTATCCATCTTCTGAGATTGATGATCTTGTGAACAAGATTGCGCGCCTGCACGGCGTCAAGCCGGAGCAGGTGACTCTTGGCGCCGGATCTGTGGAAATCTTGCGGATGGCAGCGGACGCGTTTCTGCCGCGCGGCAAAAAGCTCGTCCTTGCATCGCCGACGTTCGATGCGATTGCGCGCTTTGCCGCGAGCTCTGACGCAAGGATTGCAGCCGTGCCTTTGACTGCAACATACTCCCACGATCTAGAGGCAATGCTGGCGCAGGTCGATGGATCGACCGGGCTGATTTATATCTGCAATCCGAACAATCCTACGGGAACGCTGACGCTCCGAAGTGACCTTGAAACATTTCTTAAAAAGCTTCCCGGTAACTCGCCAGTTGTGATCGACGAGGCGTATCATCACTACGTCAACGCGTCTTCGGCCTATGCCTCGTTCTTGGATCACACTGTGGATGATCAGCGGTTAATTATCGTTCGGACGTTCTCCAAGATTTATGGTCTCGCTGGAATGCGCGTGGGATACGCGATCTGCTCTCCGCAGCATGCGCGAACCCTCTCCGCAAGCCACCTAGCGTTCGGCGTAAACGTACTGGGGGCGCGAGCCGCGGCGGCGTCGCTCGACGACGCTGATCATATCCGACTGAGCGCAAAGCGAAACACGGACGACCGGCAGGAGTTCTTCAATCAAGGCAATGCGCGCATGAATCGATGGATCGATTCTCATACTAATTTTGTAATGATGAAGAGCGGCTTGCCGCCGCAGCAGCTCATGGAACACTTTAAGAAAAACAACATTCTTCTGGGTCCTGTAATCCCGCAGATGCCAAAATACGTTCGCGTTTCTCTCGGAAGGCCGGAAGAAATGCTGGAGTTCTGGCGCGTCTGGGATGCACTTCCGCCTCATCCGATGGCCATGTAAGGAGATATGGTCACCCAGTGCCTTCAACATTAGTCGAGGGAAAGCCTTGAAGCAACGCGCCCGCAGAAACAAAATCGCGTTGCTTGGGCCGTTCAGCTTTGGAAATCTCGGCAATGCGGCATTGCAACAAGTGCTCCTGCAACATCTCAGCAAGCGCTTCCCGGAGGCGGAATTCTACGGTTGCTACATTGATCCCGAAGCGCCTGCCGCTGCGCGCGAGATTCTTCCGTTCTCCCTGGACGGCTATGTTCTGTGGCCGGTGGCATCGGTCATTCGTCACACGAAAAACGCTGACTCCGGAAGCAAGCTGAGTCGCATCCACGAGCGAATCATGAGGACGCCCTTATTGGGAGATCTTTGGAACGCCGGAAGAACGATCTGGTTCAAAGCCCAAGAAGTGCAGCAAGAATTGGTGTCTTACGTTCGGGCGTATCGATTCGTGAGGGAATTTCGGCTGCTTGTATTTGGACTCGGCGGATTGTTTGACGAGGTCTGGGGAGGTAAATGGGGAGACCTGTATTCTTATTTCCGATGGGCAGTTCTTGCACGGCTTGCCGGAACGCCATTGGTCTGCCTGAGCGTCGGCGTTGAGGAAGTTAACTCTCGACTCGGACGGTTCTTCTGCAAAACGGTGCTCTTGCTCGCAAGCTATCGTTCCTTTCGCGATGTAGAATCTAAGGAAAAAGTAGAGGCAATGGGCGTCAGGGGGGACAATAGGGTATTCCCCGACTTGGCCTTTGGTCTGGAGACCAAGAATTCTTTCATCGACGAGGCTGATCGGAGGGGACGAAATGTTGTTGGGGTAAGCCCGATGCCATATTGCGACCCTCGCTTTTGGCCGATCAAGGATCTGTCGGCTTATCAACGCTATTTGACGATCCTGGCTTCGTTCGTGTCGTGGATCCTACGCAATACCGAGTACGAAGTTGTCCTGTTCCCTACTCAAATACGCATGGACCGAATCGCCATCGAGGAGCTCAAAGCATTGGTCCTGAAGGATGTCCCCCCTTCGATGCATCCGCGGTTGACCGATGCCGACGTCCGAGGAGTGAGCGACTGCATGGCGCTGCTCTCGCGGCTTAACATGGCTGTGACTTCTCGGCTTCATGGGGTCATACTGTCTCATCTTACGGGTACTCCCGTGCTTGCCGTTTCGCCCGCGGGCAAGATAGACCGGTTAATGGAGGATATGAATTTGAAGGAATATGTCCTGAACATTCGGGAGCTTGACTTGCCATTGCTAGTAGAGCGCTTTAGGAGATTGGAAGCCAATCGCGAATCTGTCCAGCGAGACACCCACTGCAAGGTGGCTGGATACCGGAAGGACGTTGATGCCCAGTTTGACCTTCTCTTCCGTACGAGTGGAATTTTGGATCTCGACCAATGACCAGGGATAATGGTGAGATGATTGGCATGAATTCAGCGGCTGAACTCGTGTTGAAACCTCACACGGGATGGCAACCGGTCGATTGGCAAGAAATCTGGCGAGGCCGCGAGCTATTCACGTTTCTGGTGTGGCGAGACATCAAGATCCGCTACAAGCAGACGGTCCTAGGCGGGCTGTGGGCTATATTTCAGCCGTTGCTTGCGATGCTGATATTCACAGCCGTATTTGGGCGGCTGGCCGGAATTCAAACCGACGGTCCGCCTTATCCACTTTTCGCCTATTCAGGACTGGTTGTTTGGACCTTTTTCGCAAATTCGGTTTCGATGTCGAGTAACAGCCTAGTCGGCAATCAGGTACTAGTCTCCAAGATTTATTTTCCGCGAGTCTTTATCCCGCTCGCAAGCATAGGGGCTCTGTTGCTCGACTTCTTCATTGGATTGCTTCTGATGTTCGGGCTGATGATCTACTACCGATGGCCGCTCTCCGCCGATTGCGTTTGGATCCCTCTCTACATTTTGGGGACGCTGCTTACATCGAGCGGGCTAGGATTAATCCTCTCGGCCCTGAACGTCAGCTTTCGGGACGTGAAATATGTGGTGCCCTTTTTTATCCAAATGGGGCTATTCGTGAGCCCAGTTATCTACCCCCTCTCGCACGTGCCGGCGCGTTTCCGAGTATTCCTCGGACTTAATCCCATGTCGGGCATGATTACAGGCTTCCGCCAATCCGTGCTCGGCGGGGCCACGGATTGGGGGTTCGTCAGCGCATCTTTCGCGATGTCCGCTGTCCTTTTTGTCGCAGGACTCTTCATTTTTCGGCGCATGGAGCGCCGGTTTGCGGATATCATTTGAATGTCCCATATAATCGAAGTTGATAACTTATCCAAGAAATACAAGCTGGGTGCCGCAAGGCGCCACGAGGACAATCTTCGTGATGCTTTGGTCCACGGCCTGCGCGCGTCCTGGCAGGTGCTTAGGCGCGGGTGGGGTGACGGTGCGAATTCGTCTGGTCCCGAATGGATGTGGGCTCTGCAAGACGTCAGCTTTCGCGTCGAGCAGGGGGATGTCATGGGCATCATCGGCGCAAACGGTGCCGGCAAGAGCACGTTGCTAAAAATTCTTTCGCGAATCACAGATCCGACGGAAGGTTGTGTTCGGCTACGGGGCCGCGTGGCCAGCCTGCTGGAAGTCGGAACAGGCTTTCATCCAGACCTTACGGGCCGGGAAAACATTTTTCTGAATGGTGCAATGCTGGGCATGAAGAGGGCTGAGATTGAATCCAAGTTTGACGAAATCGTTGCATTCGCCGAACTCGAGAAATTCTTGGATACGCCGGTGAAGCACTATTCGAGTGGCATGTATGTCCGGTTGGGATTCGCCGTGGCAGCCCACTTGGATCCGGAAGTCCTGATCGTAGACGAAGTTCTCGCGGTAGGGGACATGGCTTTTCAGAGGAAGTGTTTGGGAAAGATGGGGCAGTTTGGACAAAGCGGCCGGACGATTCTGTTTGTTTCTCACAATATTCCTGCGGTGCTCAATCTTTGCCAGAGGGGAATCGTTCTAGAGCATGGTCGACTGACATTCGAGGGCGACGCAAAAAGCGCGGTGGAATACTATGTTGGGGCAGTCTCGCGACCGGAGCAACGGAGCGAATCGCACATCATCGATCTCTGGAATTCCTCGCGAAGGCCACCGCAATATCAACGTTGGTTGCGGAAATTGGAAGTGTTTTCAGGCGATGGAAGGCCTTTTACAGGGGAGCTAGCGATCGGCACTCCGATCCGAGCTCGTGTCGAATTTCAGCTTCGGGAGCCTACTGCTAATTTCGACGTGCGAGTGAATTTCGTGGACCTGTACGGTCAAATGATCTTTGCCGCTAGAAGCAGCTATGAGCCAAACCGGAATTGGGGCCCTCGGTCTGGCGTCCAAGAGTTCATATGCGAAATACCCGATCTTCCCTTGACACAGGGAGAATACCGCATCGAAGTAGGACTTGTTCTCAATGACAGGTGTGTGGACTATGTGGAGGACGCTTGTCGATTGAAGATATTGGGTTCGGACTTTTATGGAACCGGGAAGATCCCGTCTGTGGGATTCTTGGTACACGAACAGCATTGGTCTCTGAAGTGACTCAGGATGGATGTTACTGTAATCATCTGCACCTGGAATCGCCCGAAGACCCTGGCGGCTACGCTGACGAGCCTGGAAGCTAGCGTCGTGTCCCCTGGAATAGAATGGGAAGTCCTGGTGGTTGACAACAACTCCACGGATGACACACGAAGAGTTTGCGAATCGTTCGTCGAGAAAGACCCAAGAAGGTATCGGTATCTTTTCGAAGGAAAAAAGGGCAAGACCCATGCACTCAACGCCGGAATTCGCGAGGCGCATGGCGAGATTCTGGCTCTTACGGATGATGACGTGACCGTGGATCCCAGTTGGGTCGCGCAGATTTACGACGCTTTCCAGAGATACGAATGCGCCGCAGTGGGCGGCAAGATTATTCCCGTATGGAACTGTAAGAGACCGTCCTGGATAGAATTTGACGGGCCGTTCCGTCATGTGGCGTATGGCGCCATTGTAAATTTTGACAAAGGCGATTCTCCTTGTTTGCTGACTGCTGCCGCCGCGGGAGCGAACATGGGTTTGCGGAGACTCATTACTGAAAAGTATGGTCCGTACCGGACAGATTTGAATCGCGTCGAAAACTTGCTCGGAGGGGAAGATACTGAGTATTGCCGGCGGCTACTGCACGCCGGAGAAAAGCTGATGTACGCCCCCCAGGCGATCGTTTACCATCCTGTAGAAGAACACCGCACCAAACGAAGCTATATACAGTCTATGGCATTCCACTACGGCAGGTGGACAGTCCGGATCGAGGGAGTTCCTGAAAGAGCGAAATGTTACCTAGGTGTTCCGCGATACTTGTTTCCCATTGCGGCGAAATTCCTCGGGAAATGGCTGACCGCGTTCGGCGCTAAGCGCCGTTCCTTTTACAGATTGGAGTTCTGTCAAACGGTTGGCCAAATGGTTGAGAGCAAGAGGTGGCTGAAAAACCGTCAAGTCCAAACATCGCTTCGAAGTCCTAATCCTGCGAAATGACGGCAATGAAGGACTCGGAGTGATCCTTACCGCGCGCTTGGCAACATCCGGCTCTGACGTATCATGTTGATTTCGCTAATCATCTGCACCCGCAACCGATCCTCATCTTTGCGCAGATGTCTTGAATATATTAAATGCCTTGAATCTCCGGGCGACTGGGAACTGGTGGTCGTCAACAACGGCTCCAGCGATGATACAGCGGAGCTATTGAAAAGTTTCCGTGAGGAAGTTCCCTTCCGGGTTGTGATGGTGGAAGAACCGAAGAGCGGGCTTGGCAGGGCGCGAAACGCCGGGATTGCTGCAACGACGGGCGAAATTCTTGCCTTTACGGATGACGACTGCTACGTGAGCCCCGACTTTTTGAAACAGATCGTGGAAGTTTTCAAGAATGACAAAGTCGGATACATGGGCGGCCGAGTGCTGCTTTATGATGCAGGGGATTCGCCGGAAACGATTCGAACCGAAACCGAGATTCGTCTAATCGAGCCACACAGCTTTATTCGCGCAGGCGAGTTGCACGGCGCAAACATGGCGGTGCGGAAGTCTCTCGTCGCTAAGATTGGCGCGTTCGATCCACAATTTGGCGCGGGGGCACAGTTCCCTTCGGGCGAGGACGTGGATTTTCAAGCGCGAGCCTCCGCAAGCGGGGCGACTGGGATTTACCATCCTGGTCCGCTGGTATGGCACCATCATGGCCGAAAGCCCGGAGGACGTTACGAGAAGTTGATGCGAGGCTACCATTCCGGCCGTGGCGCTTACTACGCGAAGTTCATCTTGAACCCCGAGACTCGAATGCTATTCCTCAAGAATTGGTATTGGGCAGCCCGAAAGCAGTTTCAGGAAGGGAAGCCCGGCGTTATCTTACGCGAAATTGCCGGAGCCGTTCGTTATGTTCTGACACGAGTTTCGAATCAGAGCTAGTCTTCGCAACGGCTGGCGATATCTATCGAACCAAAATCCCTGCGGATCGCCCTAGTACCCCAACCATTTCGGTATACACGCAAATCAGCTCAGCCGTCCGCCAAACCTAGGAGGAGTCCACAATAGAGATTCGCTGTGCCCTCGCGCGACCTCGGCAAAACAGTTGAACCGACCTTTCCTTTGGCTTCCGCTGTGAGGGAGGAAGTCCGATTTTCTGCTAACGCGGCCGGGGAGCGAGCGTTGCTGGAGGCCTCATAGCTTGGGAAGCTCGTATCAAAGAATAACGGAGGAAGCCAGATGCCAGCCAACCCAAGCGCCGCAAGCTCGCGCCGTCTCCGTGGAAGAAGCTTCGAACTTCAGACTGAATCTCCCAGCGAATCGTGCGCGTGAGTGTGGGGTCTCCATGCAGAACGTGCTTGGCGAAGAAGGCTCCTCGGCCGACGGTGTAAGCGCGCTTGATATCTAACTCTTCGCGATGGAGGCGCCTGCCGTGGCCGTGGTAGACATACAGTGATGGAACGTAGACGAGCTTTTGGCCGGCCCTCCAGGCGCGATAGAAAAAATCAACATCTTCATTTGTGGCGATCGGCCGGCCCGGGCCCAGATTGGGATCAAATAACCCAATTTTCTCCACGATTGCGCGACGGACAGCAAAATTGCCTCCGGCGAAGAGATTGTATGCGTCGGTGACGTAGCTAAACACAGCTCGACCATCGTGCCGCCGGATGCCAATGGGCAAGTCTTCCTTATTGAGCAACTCAACAGGTCCCGAGATGGCCCCAAGCTCCGCGTCTGAGGCAAATTCTTGGGAGATTACCGATAGCCAATTATGTCGAGGTAGTATGTCGTCATCGAGGAAGGCGATGATCTCGCCGCGAGACATCGCAAATCCAGAATTGGCGGCGTTGCTTTTCCCGGAGACTGGCAAGTGGAACTTTCGTAGCCGCCCGTGAAAACTCGATTCCAGTTGCTCGCAAGGGCCCGCTGCCTGCCCATTTTCAGGCCCGTTTTCCATGACCAGAACTTCGTAATCGACTCCTATCGGAACCTCCAGGGCGCAAATCGCTTCTAGAGTTCGCCTCAGCTTCTCAGCGCGATTCCTGGTACATATCAGGATGCTGATCAGCATAGAGTTCCATTCGGCAGCTTCAACCATGCCGCGACCGACACAACTTGAGGCGCTCGTTTCGTACCGCATCGGGAAGTCAAACTGAACCTCCGGAGGAGCCGTTAGGATCTAAGAGGATGAGACAAATGGATTTGCCCCCTGGTGAAGCCGCAGTTCGGAACATCCTGTTCGGCGCTGACGGATGAAAATAAATCTTCAGAGCGTCGCGGAAACCGAAGGCAGTTTCTCTTGGCACCTGGCAGCTTCAGGTCAGCCCTCATGTGGTACCTAGGACTAGGGTCTTGGCTCGGAGGCTTCGAGCCAAGTGGGACACCATTGCGGACTGGGTCGAGCAGTACAATCACGAGCGGCCTCATCGCACGGCGGCAAAAGCTTTCAGCTTTTCGGACGACCTCATTAGATTCAGTGCCACCAACTGATGGCTATCAGTAAATCGTGCTGAAAAGGGTGAATAGAAATCAAGGTCCGGAGAACTATTGAGCCGGGACAAGTACTTCTTGTACTCGACCGCGTTCTGCCAGTGCTGCTCCCGCTCCACCTCTCTCTTAACGTTCGCCGCAAAATCATGGAGATACTTAAAATGAAGCAATGCTCCCCGAACGTCTGAAGAGCGAGCACCTTGGATAAAGTGCGCACCAGGAGACAAGAACATTGACTTGTTAAACTTGATTAAGGGGAATTTTGATAGGCACGGATTAGCGCCAAATACTCGTTTACGCATGCCGCCGAATATGCGCTCGGCTCCTTCATATATTATGTCCTGTGCATGAATGTAAAGTGGACCTTTACAGCCGGTGGTATAGGGGCTTTTATCAAACCACGGCGCAACCAACAATGGGTCTGCGCCTCTTTCATACATGACCTCACTCAGCGGGACACGTGGATACATGTCCAGGAGTATGCAATCCATCGCGTTGGACGATTCTTGGTCGAGAAAATCACATAGCCCTCTAAGCGGGAGAGTCTCACTGTATGGATAGATCAGGGCCTCATCTGCATCCACTACTAAACACCAGTGCCCTGCACCATATCGATGCAAGAGTAGATCAATCCCAGAAGCTTGAGTGGCATACAGCTCCTTCGTGAAGAAGAGGTGCGTCTTTTTCTCGGACAAGGCGATGTCAGCGGTATCATCTGATGAATTGTTATCGACGATAAATGCCCTATCCACACCGCGTGAAAGATAGTACCGAAGCATATAGGGCAGGCGTAATGATTCGTTACGCACAGTCATAAAAAGTCTTATCTCGTGGGGTGCGGTGGGAACGGGGTCAGGGTCTATCTTCTTCATGTTCCGTGCTGACCTATTTCTTGAAATCAAACGCCTGAGGGCATATTGAGGCGCAAAGAAAGCTTTTTTCAGAACATATCTGCACCGTAACATAATGCTACTATTCATTTTACGCCTGGCCAGTTCCTATCTTGGATCTGAAAGCAAATATACCACCCGCGCGACGCGGTCTCCGCTTGCGAAAATGTGCTAAGAGAACGCCCAATGCTTACTCTACCGATCCATCTGATACCTTGCAGGCCGAACGCACGTCTTGTCATTCAATCTGGGTGCGTTCGTCTCTTCATTTTTGCCGAGCGGCAAGTTCAGAGTTGTTCGGAGCTTTCGCCATCTTGGAAGCAGCGACTGAAATCAATCCTTGGAGGCCGGCAATACGTGTCGCTCCGGCAAAGGTCCGGAGTACCTCCCGATAGTCTCGGTTGCGCCAAGCGGTGGCCGCCCTCCACCTCATCGCTCGAGCTAGTTCGAGTCGGACAGAAAGTCCAGCTGCACCACTACCGAGAGACCGAATCGCGCTGGCATAGGCGGGATTAAGCAGCGGGTCACCACTGAGTTTATAAACAATCCGAAGCAGCAGCGCGCGTTCCAGCTTTGACAATGGCTCGTCGGGCTTACAGGCGATAACACTCCGGAGATCTTCAAGCATTTCCCCATAAAGTGTTTTCTTCCCCATGATAAACATGCGTTGCAGGTAAGCGCGGCGTTTGTGTTCTGATATCTCAGCTCCATTTCGAAGAGATTGCGGTAAATAAGCATCCAAAGGCAATGTCCGTCGAAGTTCGTTGAAGATCCGGATGTCGTACTCCATCCACTTAGCCATCGCTTTCTCCGAATGAAAACGGTCCGCAGAGCTACCTTTTTGGCCAGAGTCCAGTCGGCGGTAAATGGTTGGTCCGAGAAGCCTCGCACAAGGAAAATGCATGCCAAGCCGCAGTGCCATCTCGTAATCTTGACTGCGAATGAGATCCGTTTTGAAGGGACCTAGTTCACGATAACAGTTCGTTCGGACAAGAATCGTCGGGTGAACCAAGAAGGATTCTTCCATCAAGCGGATGAGGAATTCTTCTTCCGGAAACTGCGGCAGGAGCACTTCCTGCACGGGGTTGATGCGACCGGTGTCAGGTCGGGAAGTCGATTCGATGTAACCACTATAAGTCCATCCCAATTCAGGACGCCGCTTGAATAGGTCGATGTGGCGGCTCAGAGAATCCGGCAAAGCGACATCATCGTCGTCCATGATCCAAACGAAGTCGCCGGTTACTCGAGTCATGCCGAGATTAAGCGCGGATGGCTTCCCGCGATTTTCAGACTCAAGGTATTCAATTCGCTGTGCAAATGGTTCGAGCGCGGATTTTGTGTTGTCGGTTGATCCATCGTTGATGACAATCACTTGGCTGGGCGAAAGAGTTTGGGCAAAGATACTCTCAAGCGATTCGGCGATGAATCGCTCGCGGTTATACGTTGGGAGGAGAACTGAGACCTTCGGGGGCGTCAAGGTGAGTTCCCTTTCTGGCCATAGTTACGCACGGAATGGAAAAGTGAACGCATGAAATGCTGAAATGCAACCACCACATCTTCACTCAGACCGTTCCTCCATCGCCTCAACCAAATATGCATCCGGGCATAGCACCGCAGGCCTTCCGCCCAACTTAGGGGCGCATGATGGATGGCGGACAGAAAGCCAATGAAAAGCCTCCAATTGGGGAATGAGAGCTGACCGACTAGGCCCGGTTGAAACATAACCATCCGTTCGTATGGAGACCGATATTTGATCGAGGACAGCTCGAAAAATCTGCGGCAGAAAAGGGGGGCCGGCAATTCAACAAACAAGCCGTGCAGAGCGAGCTCAGCAAGAAACGCAAGGTCCGCGTTCGAATAGGTTCCGAAGAGACGCGTACGCCGCAATGCATTTGAACGAGTAAGTCCAAACACGGCGTTGCACATTCGAATATTCCAAAGAAGGTGCGAAAGGCGCTTGTGAGGTGTTTCAAATTGGAGATCGAGCCGATCATCATAGTCGTTAACGGCAGCACCGTTTTCGTCAATGAGCCGTGTTTTCGGGTAGGTGAGGACGACTTCGGGCCGCTGGTCGAGGACCGCGACGCAGCGCTCGACCATCTCGGGAGCGCACAGGTCGTCCGCACCAGCCCACTTGAAATACTCGCCCCGAGAAAGCTCGAAAGCTCGATTGAAGTTGCGAGGCGCTCCGATATTGCTGGTGTTTCGATAGTAGCGTATGCGTGCATCACGTTCGGCGTATGACCGGCAGATCTGCTCCGTTCGATCAGTCGAGCAGTTATCGCAAATGACGAGCTCGAAGTCCGTGTATGTTTGCGCGAGCAAAGAATCCAGGGTTTGCGGCAGAAACCGCTCCCCGTCGTAGACAGCCACACCGATGCTGACTCGAGGAGTCTTTGGGGTAGGTGCAATCATACGAATCTACTCTTGTCCGCGTGAGCGACGGTTGGGACCCACCTCTTGCCCCTTCTGTGCTGCTCAATCATTGCAGCTATACCTAGAAGCAAAGCTTGCGGCAATAGAATCCCTCGGCATATCTCTCGGGCATGTTCGATTCGATTCCGCGCAGACGCAACGTCGCGCGAAAGGTGTCTTCCGTAAACCATTGCTTGCCCCGCTGCGACCGGAAGCAGCTCAGAACATGGTGAATCTTTTGGCGACACAGCGATTCGGGGAGGCCGACAAAAAAATTGGGCGAGCCGAGGTCACCGTCGTACTTCGGAATCTCGTATTCCAGGATCAAGTGGTCCCGGAAACTGTTCCACGTGAGCTCGCAAATCAACCGATGGTCCTGGTGCAAGTCGTCGCGGTAATGAGTGAAGATCAGATCCGGAGCAAACGACTTCTTTAGGAGTTCGAAGGAATCCTTGATCCGAGCACCTTCGAAAGGAAAATAGCTATCACGAAAATTCTTGATAACGACGTGAGAGGCAGCGGCGGACTTCAAGAAAAGCCGAGCCGATTTCACCGCCTCTCGCTTTCGACTCGGTGTGGAACTGAAGACCATCCAGTAAAACTCCAAACGAGAATTCTGTTCCTGCAATCTAAGGAGAGTGCCACCACAGCCGATTTCGATGTCGTCACAATGGGCCCCCAGGCATAGCACTCGGCGCAACGGTTGTTGTTTGTCGCCGAGAGTGAGGCTAAACATGTCGATCGCTCAAGGGCACGCGCGATGGCCTACTGGCGACGGGCTCGTCCGTTTGGGTCCCGGTTTTGGCCGGATCGCCATTCACTTTCTTCTTCCATACTTCCCACGGCCCGTTACCGCTCTCGTAGAGATCGTCGAGTTGCTGCTTGTCTTTGAAAGTGTCCATGGCTGCAAAGTATCCGTCGTATTCGTACGCAGCCAGTTGTTTCTCCTGGATCAGCCGCTCGAAGGGCTCGGAGACAAGCTCTTCCCCAGGTCCGATGTACTTGAAGATATCCTTCTTGAGTACGAAGAGCCCCCCGTTGATGCGAATGTCCGAGCGTGTCAGTTCTTTGATATCAGTGACCAAACCGTTCGGCCCCGTTCGCACGACGTGATAGCTGAGGCTCGGCTTTACGCTGACAAATGTCGCAACCTTGTTCTGCTGGCATGCATAGTCCAGGTACCTTGGAAAATCGAGATCGGTCAGCCCGTCGCAGTAGTTTGCCAAGAACACGTCCTCATCTCCGACATACTTTTCGACTGCCCGCAACCTTTGGCCCACGTTCGAGCTGATGCCGGTATCGGCAAACGTGATCTTCCAATCATGGATATCACTGTTCGCCAACTTCAGGTCTTTACCACCCTCGGACAACACGAAGTCATTCGAAAGACATTCGTTGTAATTCAGAAAGTATTGCTTGATGAGGTCTCCGCGATAGCCGAGACATAACACAAAGTCCCGATGCCCGAAGTGGGCGTAGTACTTCATAACGTGCCATAGAATCGGGCGGTACCCGATCGAAACCATGGGCTTGGGGATGTGGTCCGCGTAGTCGCGCAATCGCAGTCCCAGGCCGCCACAAAAAAGTACTACTTTCATGAGTCGTCCCCTTACTACGACACAATTAGCAAATCACAACGAATACCCATTTCTTCCACTTGCTTCCGAACTTCCTTTTCATAAGTCGGATTCGTCAGCAACAGCAGATCCGGTCGATACTCTCGAAGGAATTCAGGGGCCACGACTTCTTGACCACTGCCCGGAACGAATCCGCCGCAGCGAGTTGGATTAATGTCTACGATGTAGGGCACAAACTGGCTCGCGCGAACGAGATTGAGGAAATTGATTCCTCTTCCACCAGCACCCCAGGCAACGAGACGTTGGCCCGATCTTTGAATCGACGTGAGCTTCTGTTCCCAGTTTGCGATTTTGTTTCGAAATCCATCGGCGAAGACGAGGGCATCATCCAGAGTTGCGTCGGTCTCCGGCGAGGAAGTTTGGCTCGTGAGACCGGGCGCAGGTGCCGGCGCCGGAATCGCTTCGAGTTGAAGATATTGACCGTCTTCATAGCACGGTTGCACGTACCGCACGTCAAATCCGCATTCTGAAAATAAGCGCGCCAGGGACGTCGGAGTGAAAAACGAATAGTATTCGTACATCAACTGCCAGACGCTTTGTTTCCTAAAAACAGCGCTCGCGTTGACGACCTCGAAGTAAACCGGCGTGTGGCGGTCTCGACCGATGGTCCGGCGGACCACCTGTACGAGTTCCTTGGGATTCGATATCGCGTGAAGTGCCTGCCGGCAACAAACGAAATCGCATTGAAGATCGGCGTAGCGCTCTGAAAACTTGTCGCGAATGAAGTTTATTTGAATTGAGTTCAGTCTTTCGATCCCTTCGCGCTCCAAAACCGGATCGATCCCAATCCCGCGGTTGCTGCCTAGCTGGCAAAGCATTCGAAGAAAATGACCCGTTCCGCATGCGATCTCGAGCACCGTTTTTCCATGGAGCTGATAGCGTTCGACGAGCTGTTTGGCAAGGTCTTCAAGAAACTTCTGGTAGAGCGTTGAAAAGTGAAGCGAAATCTCGTAGCCGGGAACGTAATCGTGCTTGCCCGGTTCATAGGCGCGATTCCAAACGTAACTGCATTCTTTGCAGAATGCGAGTTTCAGGTCGCCCTTTGTAGCCTTAAAAGCTTGCGCCTGAGTGGAGCAGAGCGCGCCCACAGTGACGGGGAGTCCGGAAACCTCAAGGAGGTCGAAACAGTCCGCCGACTCGCAGATCGGACACTTACCGACAGTAGAAGTGGTGGCCGAATTGTTACCGGTCCCGATCACGGGAAAACCCTGACGCGAGGAATGGGCACGACGAACTGGCCACCCCAATCACGAATGTAGGCATTCTGCTGCATAATCTCGTCTTTGAGGTTCCACGGCAGGATAAACAGGTAGTCCGGCTTTGTTTGGCGAATTCGTTCCGGAGAATTGATCGGTATGTGCGTGCCGGGCAAGAATTTGCCCTGCTTATATGGGTTACGGTCGACCGTATAATCGAAGAAATCCGTGCGAATGCCGCAGTAGTTCAGCAGGGTGTTACCTTTTCCCGGAGCGCCGTACCCCACGATGTTCTTTCCATTTCGTTTGGCTTCCATCAAGAACTCCAGCAAGGCTCGTTTTGTCTCCCGGACTTGCTCGGCAAAGGAGTCGTAGCATTCCAAGCGCATCAGTCCGCACGATTCTTCACGCGAGCGGAGTTCTTTCACTCGTGAACTGGTCGGCCTGGACTTGTCCTCGCTGTGACCCGCATAGATCCGCAAAGAACCTCCGTGGGTAGACAACTCTTCGACATCGAAAACTCTCAAGTCATGCGCGAGCAGGATTGCCTCCGCCGTGATCAACGAAAAATAGGAGAAATGTTCGTGGTAGATGGTATCAAACTGATTCTCTTCCATTAGGCGGAGCAGGTGCGGAAACTCCAGCGTGATGACTCCCCGATCTGCAAGCAGAATCTTCATGCCCGCAACGAAGCTGTTGAGATCGGGGACCTGCGCCAGCACATTATTGCCGAGAAGCAAATCTGCACGTTTGTCTTCGGCCGCCAACTCGGAAGCCAGCTCCCGATTGAAGAACTTCACCAGCGTGGGAACATCCTTCTTCAGCGCTGCCGCGGCAACATTCGCTGCGGGCTCAATACCAAGGACCGGGATTCCCCGCGCCACGAAATACTGCAGCAGGTAGCCATCGTTGCTCGCAAGTTCTACGACGTGACTGCCACCGCCCAAGCCAAGCCGCTCGATCATCTGATCGGTGTATCTTTTCGCGTGGGCGAGCCAGCTGTCGGAATATGAGGAAAAGTAGGCATACTCGGTGAAAATCGATTCGGCGCTCACATATTCCTGCAACTGGACGAGAAAGCACTTCTCGCAAATATAGACATGGAGAGGATAGAAGACTTCACCCTGATTGAGTTGCTCGGCAGCCAGATAGCTCTCGCAGAGAGGCGACATTCCCAAGTCAACAAACGTGCGCTTCAGCGGAATCCCGCAGAACCGGCACGCGCCGCGCTCGGTGGGTGGCGATGATTCAACTTTTTCGCTGGATATTTCTTGTTGGCGCGTGCTCATATTCACCTGAAAGTCAGTTCGGAAACGACAGGGCTTTCACCAGTTCAGTCAATTGAACTTCCTGAAAACCGGCTTCACAGGCCGCCCCACCAAGTACTTTTCGACTCCATCTTCCAGCGCTTTTCGATAAATCCGCAAGGATTCGCCAATCGCTTCGATGGTCCGATCAACATCGGCGTCCGTGTGTGAGAAACTGACGACCAGCGAAGGCATCAAAAGTCCTCGCTGAATGGTCTCCTGCAGGAAAAGGGTGCGAAATGGCTGAGACGGTTTTTTTTCCGCATCTCGAGTGGCATAGACCAGATTTGGCTCCTTACCCAAGACTTCGAAGTATCCCTCAAGTCGATTCTGTTGAATCGCGCGATTGATCCCTTCGCGCAGTCTCGTTCCTTGCTGGTACATGCGTTCAATCACCTGCTCCTGGCGATAGATTCGCATTGTTTCCATGCCTGCCGCCAGGCTGTGATTTTCGGCGCCATGAGTCAGCGACAGCAGAAAAACCCGCTCTTTCTCGTGATTCAGCCCGCCGCGTTCCATGATATCGCGCCGGCCAACGAGTGCAGACAGTGAGAAACCGTTCGCGATCCCTTTGCCAAAGGTCGAAAGGTCGGGAGTAATGCCGTAGTATTCTTGAGCGCCGCCAAGGTGCCAGCGAAATCCGGTAATCATTTCATCCAGAATGAAAACCGCGCCATTTTCCTGGCATAGTTTGTGCACGGCGGCTAGGAACCCATCTTTGGGCTCGATGGAAGTGGCGGCCTCCAGAATCACGCAGGCAATTTTCCCCGGATGCTGCTCGAAAAGAGCGCGCAGGCTCTGCGAATCGTTGTATCGAAACTTCAAAGTCAAATCTCGGACGGCCTTCGGAATCCCGGCGCACATCGGCGTGCTTCCGATGAACCAATCGTCGACGGAGAAGAAGGGCTGGTCCCCACAAATCGCGACCATGTCGCGGCCCGTATAGGCCCGGGACAAGCGAACGGCTGCGCTGGTTGCGTCGGAGCCGTTCTTGGCGAACTTCACCATTTCCGCGCTATGGATCAGGCTTGCAAGCTGCTCCGCGCACCGAACTTCAAGAGTCGCTGGACGCGTGTAATTGTTTCCAAGCAGCATCTGCTTGTAAGCCGCCTCGACGACCGGACGATAGGCGTGACCCAGAGTAACGGCGCGCAGACCCATGCCATACTCGATGAACTCATTGCCGTCCGCATCCCATACGCGACAGCCCTCGCCACGGACGATGAACCCAGGTGCGCGTTCGGGGTATTGATCGTCCCCCTTGGCATACGTGTGTGCCCCGCCGGGAATTAGCGAGTGAGCCTTATCGCGGAGTGAGTCCGATTTGTCGAAACTCATCGCCGCTTGCGTTTTGGTTTCCGATCGCAATTGAGTCTTCCTCTTAGCTTTCGCTTGGGCGTACGCGTTCCGTCGTCATCGCGAGACTAGGTGCTTCGACGCAGCCCGGACGTTCTGGGCGGGCTGCCCAGCAGCTACCCGTTCCTTTAGCAGACCGTGTTCGCACAAGCGGTGCGCCGCAAGACGGATTTCGTCGAAGCTCAGGCCGGAACGCTCCGCGATGTCGAGCAAACTCTTGCTCCCGTCGGACTGATTCAATACCCACAACATCGCCAATTCCCGAGTTTCCGAGTCACCATAACCGCCAAACGCCCGGTAGAGGCCTCGTTTGCCGAGTTGCGGCTCACACTTCGGATTCTGGTTCACGTAAACGCGGTTCTCTTCCAACACTTCGAAGATCGCAAGGCACCCGTTGAACGAATCGCCAAGGGCGGCCCCATCCACGAAACTCAAATCATCTGCCGAAGTGTGGTACTCGGGGAATTCGCCGTCCGGTGTCCGTGAGAGGCGGCCTATCGGAAGGTCGAAGCCGGGCGAGCAGTATTGCCGTTCGTCGTTTCCGTAGGGAGAGAACTCCGCGACCTTGCACTCGTGTCCTGAATGCTTCAACACCTGCAGAGCAGCACGGTCGACTTCAGCGTCTCCGCGTCGGCTCTTCTTGTAGGAAAGTGGCCCTCGGTCTCCCACGCACGAAAGCACCAAACCGTGCTTGATGCGATGTACGTTGTTCTCATTGCGACTGAGCCACGTGATCGACCCGATGGTGCCGGGTATAAACAGGAACCGGTACGAGTATCTCGGTTCTGATGACATCAGCGATTTCGCAAGGAAAGTCGCGACAGCCACGCCGGAAAGGTTGTCGTTGCACAGCGACGGATGGCAGGCATGGCAGGAGATGAGAACTTCATCCTCCGTGGTCCCAGGTAGCAGGATTTCCCCATACGTCAACGAGCCGTTCTCGAGCGTTGAGTCAATGCAAACCTCGTAGTCGTCTTCGCGGAACTGCTCGAGTTGCCGGTGGCTCACGCAGAAGCCCCAAGTGTCGCGGTAATAAGAAGTCCGGTAGGGAATCCACAGGGGATGCTCGGGCGAGCTGAACAGATGCTGTCTCAGCTCCTCGAGCGACATTTTGCCGGAAAACGGAACGCTGTAGTTCACGACGTGGAGATTCGACCGCTGAAAATCGATGACTTTTTCGCCGCGCGAGTTTTTCACGTACGCATCGCGGATATTCCATTCGCGAGGCACCGTCCAATCAAAGACCTGAGATCCACTGGGCACTTCATGGATCGTCAGCGGGAGGTGCTTCTGGATCTGCGCAAGGGTCTGCCGAAAACCGTTACCAGTGATGCTGCGGCAGATGGGGAACAGCTGGGCGATGAATTCGTGGCACTCCCGTCCAATCGCCGGAGGATCCAGCGTGTTTTTCAGATTGGCGATTGCGTTCAAGCAGCAAAATCTCCTTAGCCTTGAAAATCCGCGTAGCTTTGGTCACGCTCATGAATGAGCCGTTCGGCGGGCGGCCAGACGATACCAAATGCCGGATCGTTCCAACGTACGCCCTTGGCGTGCTCAGGAGAGTAAAATTCTGACATCTGGTAGTGCACTTCACTGTTTTCCTCGAGAGTTTGAAAGCCATGCGCAAACGCACGGGGAATGTACACCATCTTACGATTCTCGGCCGATAGTTCTATCGCGAAGGTCTTCCTGAAAGTCGGCGACTCCGGTCTCAAATCAATAATGACGTCGTGGATTCGACCCATGGTGCAGCGAACAAGCTTCACTTCCTCGAAAGGCGCCGTTTGGTAGTGCATTCCTCTCAGTGTACCTTTTCGCGGGCTGAACGAGATACTCGACTGCGCCACCGCCACCTCGAGGCCGTGTTCGGCAAATTCTTGCCGACAAAAAGTACGTGCAAAGAAGCCGCGGACGTCCTGCCGCTTCTCGGGCTCTATCACGAAAGCACCTTTTAAGACTGTCTCACGGAAAACCAACTCTTGCCTGCCTGAGTCAGCGAGTGCGTTAGGCCATCTTGGCGTGCGCAGGAGCATGAATCTGCCAGCGCAAGTTTTTGTCGAGCCGCTCTTCGCTGAGCAATTTTCGAATGTGATCGATTCGATTGTACCGCGCTCCTTCAAAATCCTCCGCGCGAAGGCCGACGCGCTTATAGGAATCGTACAATTCACGCGCTCCTCGCCGGGCATCCCATTGAGGTTGGTAGTTCGGGAGGGTCTTCTCGATCAGGCTAAAATCGACGCGGTAGCAGCGCTTGTCCGGGCCCGCGCCAGCTGCGAACTCGATCTCGCAGTCAGGAACCGTCTCTTTCACGATTTCCGCTAACTCGCGTATGCGGTAGTTCTCTTTTGTACGGCCGACATTAAAAGCGCGATTGTGGATTTTATCCGTGGGAGCTTCGAGAATCGCCAGGAAAGCCCTGCAAATGTCTTCGACATGCACAAGCGGGCGCCACGGTGTGCCGTCGCTCTTTATGAGAATGTGGCCGGTCGTGAATGCCCAGGCGACCAGATTGTTCAACACGAGATCAAATCGGATTCGCGGCGTTACACCGTAGGCGGTTGCATTCCGCAGGAAAGTTGGACTAAAGCTGTCGTCCGCCAATCCAGCAATGTCCCGCTCCGCCAGTACCTTGGAATGTCCATAGGGCGTGACCGGATTGAATGCCGCTTGCTCATCAAGCATGTCGTTGCCAGCCGCTCCGTACGTGCTGCAGGACGAGGAAAAAAGAAATCGCTTCACGCCCGCCTGCTTCGCGAGCTTCGCCAGTCTCACCGTTCCCTTGTGGTTTATTTCGTAGGTCAGTTCGGGATTCAGATTTCCGAGCGGGTCGTTTGAAAGCGCGGCCAAATGGACCACCGCATCCACCCCATCGAGGTCCGCGAGTTCGACATCACGAACGTCCTTGCGGAGCGAGGGCACGCTCGGGAGACCATCGCCGAAGGTACAGAGAGCGTAGAGATCCGTGTCGAGGCCGATTACGTCATGTCCGGCAGTGACCAGCATTGGCGCGATCAGGGTGCCGATAAACCCTTTGTCACCGGTGACTAAGATCCTCATCAAGTCCCTTTCACGACATTTTGTCGAGAATTCATAATATCAGCTTTGCGCAAGGGCAACATATTGAGACATCCTGGTGTTGAGAATGCACTTATACTACCAGGGTGGGCTTCCGGCAACACGCGCAGGGCCTTGATTCTATTGGATTTAAATGACTTAGGCTGGCCGGCAGCCGCAACGAGGAGCCGCCGGAAATCCAAATCTTTTCTCACCGTGGGTAAATCCCTGGCCGGACACGGCGGGTTTAGACGGAGTTGACCCTTAGTCTAGCGAGTGAGTCCGAGACCCACTTGCTAGCCAAACTGTCAGGTACAATTCCTTCTGGCAACATAAGGAACCGATTGCAAACAGCTGAAAAAAGAGCAGAAGGGCCCGAAACGGTAGCGCGGCGGGTACCACAGGCTGCCCGCAACGTCCTCGCGAATTGGTTTACCTACCTTGCCAGCGGCGTGGTCAGCTTTTTCCTCTCGCCGTTCATCGTGCGCCATTTGGGCAATTCAGCCTACGGCATATGGGTTCTGCTCGTGTCGCTGACGGGATACCTAGGTTTTCTCGACCTCGGGATTCGCGGGGCGGTCACCCGCTATATTGCAAAGTTCCATTCTGAAGGCGATCACAACCAATCGAGCCGTATCGTGTCTTCAGCATTCGGGCTATTTGCCGCGGGCGGCTTGTTTGCGGTGCTCGTATCGACTCTCTTCGCAGTGCTTGCACTCCCACACTTTCAGGTCCCGCCATCGTATTTTCGCGCTGCTCAGTTGGTCGTAGTTATAGCAGGTTTGAATGTAGCGGTGTCACTGATCAGCGGTGTGTTTGGGGGTGTTCTCGTCGGGCTGCAACGGTTTGAGTTGATCAATTCGATTGCTTTGGGAAGCACGGCGCTGCGCGCGGTCATGATCATCGTTGCGCTCGGGCACGGCAAGGGCTTGATCACGCTGGCCCTGATCCAATTGGGCTGCACTTTGGCAGAGTTGCTTGTAAGTGTGGTTGTGAGTCGAAAGCTGTACCCCGAAGTTCGAATAACACCAAACTACCTGCGGTGGGCTCAAGTTTCTCTAATATTCTCATTCGGCCTGTTCGCGTTCTTGCTACAGGCGTCCAACTACCTGATTTATTTCAGCGACGCTTTGGTGATCGGCGCCTTTCTTCCCGTCAGCATGGTCACCTACTTCGCCATCGGGGGTAATCTGACCGTCTATGCCCGTGAGCTCATCGGTGGCTTTAGCCGAACAATGACACCCCTCGCAAGTAAATTGGAGGTTCTGGCTGGCCCGGCAAAACTTCGTGAAACAACACTCAAGGCGGGGCGGTACTGCTCGATGGCGATGTCGCCCATCTTCCTGACATTTATGATTCGAGGGCATTCATTTATAGGTCTGTGGATGGGGAGTGCCTATTCGGATTTATCCGGCCAGGTGCTTTGGGTGCTGAGCCTGCCCTGGCTCTTTGGTGCCGTAACGCCTGTAGTTTTGTCTGTTATGCTCGGTATCAGCCGGCACAAGCCTGTGGTACCCATCGCTCTCACGGAGGGTCTCTCGAACCTCGGGCTGAGCATTGCACTGGTGAAGCCCTTTGGAGTTTTGGGCGTAGCATGGGGCACTGCAATTCCCAATCTGGCGGTCAGTCTTTTCTTTTGGCCGCTCTATGCCCGTCGGACTTTGCAGATCTCCATAAGGAGGTACATGTTTTCATTTTGGCTGTTGCCCGGTCTGTCAGCTCTTCCATTCACGATGTGCACTTATGCCGTGGAGAAATTCTGGCCTGCCTCTACACTGTGGGTCTTCTTTTTTCAAGTTGCGTGCATGTTGCCGATAGCCATTGCGGGAATATGGTTTTTCGGAATTACTCGCGAAGAACGAAAGGCATACGCGGAACAGTTCCTGCCACCTTTGGAAAGCATCGTTGCTTTCTTCAGTGGACGACCACAGGGCAGTTCAAAAAGCGTTGCCCCGCCCGAACCAAATGAGGGCAACCGACCCGCTCCGTTCACGGCGGTCGCGATTAAGGACAGCAACGGTCTAGGGAGTCGGCTGGACCCGGCTAGCACGGGTGATCGGATCGGTCAACGAGATCCTCTGCTGCCAGATGTGGGTGTAATTGCCTTAGTTCCGGACATTTGGGACACCTATTGGCAGCCTCGCCATTATGTGCTCTCTCGATTGAAACAGTACTTTCAGATCGTGTGGCTCGAGCCAGCTCATACATGGCAAACCTCACTTCGGGAGCATCGCAAAAGGACGCGAAGCTCCAACAATCGAATGGAGGAGCCGGCCGTGCTGGGATTCAAGGTCTATCACCCAGAGGCTTTACTTCCCCGTATCCACGGCTGGGATTGGCTTGACCGATTTCTGATGAGGCGCCGGATCAAACGCGCAAGAAGGACGCTTATCCAGAGAGGTTGCCGTAAGATAATTCTTTACGTTTGGCGTCCGGCGTTTCTCCCCGCTATCGAATGGTCGGCCTTTGACCTTACGTGCTACCACATGGACGATGAGTACTCCTTCTCGGCGGTCGACCTCCCTTTAACCGAAATGGAAGAAACACTTATCAGGAGGTCCGATCGGGTTTTTGTTCACTCATCAGGGCTTCTTGAAAAGAAGGGGCGAATCAACCCCCGCACAACATTTGTTCCCAATGGCGTTGACTTTGAGGCCTATTCACATCCTGTTTCTGAGCCTTCCGACTTGGCGCGGATCCCGCACCCTAGGATTGGATACACTGGTTTCATCAAGAGGCACTTGGACTGGCCTTTGTTGCTGCGTCTTAGTGAGAAGCATCCTGAATGGTCATTCGTTTTCGTTGGCCCGCAGAGTCCACACCCTGAAATCGCCGCGACCATACAAACATTGATGGAAAGGCCCAACGTCTATTTTCTGGGTGCGAAGTCGGTGAATCTTCTTTCTTCTTATCCCCAACATTTCGACGTATCCATCATGCCCTATCAGGATAACTACTACACGAAGTACATCTATCCCTTGAAATTGCACGAGTACCTGGCGGGTGGCAAGCCCGTCGTAGGTACACGCATTCATACGTTGGTTGAGTTTGCCGATGTCATTGCGCTCGCGCAAACGACCAAAGAGTGGTCGAAGGCAATTCACGATGCCCTGAGCGCCAAGGAGAATTCTCCAGAGAGGCGCGAAGCCCGTCAGGAAGTCGCACGACAATACGACTGGGAAGGTTTGGTTTTGCAGATTGCAGGCGCGATGGCAGAGGACCTTGGGCCCGATTGGGCTACCAGGTTTTCTCAATTACAAATGAATGGGGGGAGACGCAAGACTGATCTGTCTGCGTATCGTTCTAGTTCGCGAGAGCAGGAAAGAATCGCCAATCTGTTGGAGATCATGCCCAAAGGATTGTCATCCATCCTAGACATCGGAGCGCGCGATGGTTATATCTCAAAACTGCTTGTGGACCGTTTTGAAAATGTCACCTGCCTCGACTTAGAGAAACCAAATGTCTCCGACGATCGGGTGCACACCGTGAGCGGCGATGTCACGAGACTGGAATATCCGGACAACACCTTCGATGTCGTGCTGTGCGCAGAGGTCTTGGAGCACATTCCGCCACAGCTTCTCTCTCAGGCGTGCAGTGAGATGAGCCGCGTGGCAAAACAGGCTGTCGTCATCGGAGTCCCTTACAAGCAAGACCGCCGAGTCGGTCGAACCACCTGTTTGCTCTGCGGCGGGAAGAATCCATGCTGGGGACATGTCAATACCTTCGATGAATTGTACTTGATGTCTCTTTTCAAACAGCTGAAACAAACCAAGGTTGCCTTCGTGGGAAAGAACAAGGATTACACCAACGCTTTGTCTGCTTGGCTGATGGATTTGGGAGGCAATCCTTGGGGAACCTACGAACAGGAGGAGAGCTGCGTCCACTGCGGCAATCAACTCGCAACCCCGGGCGAGAAAACATGGCTTGAATGGGTGTGTTCTCGGTTGGCTTTTGCGTTCAACACAATTCAAGCCCAGTTTGTCTCTTCCAAGGCCAATTGGATTCACATCGTTTTCAGCAAGGTCGAAGACGTTTCTCGAACGGAGCATTGATTTATGCTCGGCTCGCTACAGGGTCAGAATGTTGACATTGTCGCGCTTTGAATTTTTCGATTGTCCCGGGGTCCACTCAAATCTCGCCCCGAGACTCCGACACGGTGATCGAGGGAGTCAGCGAATCGCTGTGCCTGATTTCCTCGATTAGCGAACCGACCGGTTGGAACTCAAAATCACGCAGCAGGTTTCGGACGTTTCGTTCCACACTCCGAAGCCCTAGGTAGTGCCTCAACCGCGCCGAAAAGCTCACGTCGATCCGTGGCTGGTCGGGGTCGATCTCCCAAGGGTGAAGATATACACACGCCGGTCGATTCTCGAATCCGTTCAAGTACCGGATGCCCCACCGCGTATATGCGTACGGCAGAAGACGAAAGTAGGCACCACCCGCGATCGGCGCGCGCCATCGCGCCATCTCGACAGTCGACATTGGGAACTCCACGATGTTTCCGGCAGCAGTTCGGACGATGAACGGAAACCGCGAGAACTGAGGAACACCATAGTTCGGATGTTTGACTGGGAAAATGCTCGAGTCGTATTGAAACCCCAATTCCGCTAGGATCTCAAAGGCCCAAAGCGAACCTGTGGTAATCGAAAAGCTTGGAGCTCGATACCCTTGAACGGCCACTCCCCCGGCGTCTTCGAGGGCCCTCTTGGCGGTGCGCGTATCCTCGGCAAACTCTGCCCGCGTCATTTCAAACACACGTCGGTGTTCGAGGCTGTGGCAACCGATTTCGTGCCCCCGATCGGAGATCTGGCGGATCAAACGGGGGTGAGACTTAGCCACCCAACCAAGAACAAAAAACGTTGCCCGGCACCCTGCCTCACTCAAGAGATCAAGGACCTTCGTGGTGTTCGTTTCAACCCGGCTCGGCATCTGGTCCCACTGGCTCTTCCCAACCCGATCGGCGAACGCCGACACCTGGAAGTAGTCCTCAATATCGAAGGTAAGCGCGTTTTTCATCGCAAGCAATTATAGCAGTCGGGGTAGACCGCATCTGTTCTCTGGACTGATCGTTGTCGTTTTCATATCACGTCCGCCGAACTGTGGAATGCGCTAGGGGTGTTAGACGAGCCCGCGGCGTTAACGCATTGGCTCGCACGATGGGCAAGTCATCTTTCGAAATTTCCGATGTGATGCCAGAATTGCGTTTTCCCTTTTGCAGAATGACTGTTTGGCTAGAGGCTCAGCGAGCCCCTCATGAAGGTACTGACGTTTGCGACTTTGTTTCCCAGTGCGAAACGGCCAGTCTTCGGACTGTTTGTTTTCGAACGGACTTCGCGTCTCGCATGTAGACAAGGAAATCTTGTACGCGTCATCGCCCCGGTACCGTATTTCCCTTCGTGGATTCCTTCAGGCCGCTGGGGAATTCATTCCCAGATCCCTCGCGAGGAGGTGGTAGGAAATCTTGAAACGCACCATCCGAGATACCCGCTCGTTCCGGGCGTGATGACCCTCCACGGATTACTTATGTTTGTCGGCTGCTACCTGACCGCGCGTCGACTGCACCGCGAAATCCATTTTGACTGTATTGACGCTCACTATATTTACCCGGACGGCTTTGCAGCCGTGCTTCTTGGAAAGGTCCTGGACCTTCCGGTTTGTGTTTCCGCCCGCGGTACCGACATCAATGTGTTTCCTTCGTTCGTATCGATCCGCCCAATGATCCGCTGGACTCTTCGGCAGGCGGACGGAATCATGGCGGTGTCCGCCGCTCTCGAGGGCGCAATGACGAATCTCGGGGTCCCTGGCGAGAAAATCGCGGTTATCCCGAACGGAGTCAATTTAGAGCGTTTCCGACCGGTACAACGGACCGAAGCGCGAGACAGGCTCGGATTGCCGCGCCAGATCAAGATGGTACTGTCGGTCGGTTCCCTGACCGAGGTGAAGAATCACCATCTCTTGATCTCAGGTTTCGCGCAAGCATTTCGAACCCTACCCGATGTCCGCCTTTACGTCCTGGGAGAAGGACCTTTACTTCACGAACTGCAGGATCTAACCCGCAAACTTGGCATCGAGGAAAAGGTGTTTCTTCTAGGCTCGCGTCCCAATGAAGAGCTTGCCAGCTGGTTCAATGCGGCTGATATCAGCTGTCTCGCGAGTTCCCGCGAGGGTTGGCCAAATGTGGTGATGGAATCCCTGGCTAGTGGGACACCTGTCGTTGCAACGCGCGTGGGAGGCATACCGGAAATTATTACTTCTGAAGAATTGGGAGTTCTGGTGGAACAAAATGTCGACAGTCTCGCGAAAGGAATGGTGCTCGCATTTGCGAAAGACTGGAATCGAGCGACTCTGGCACGCCACGCGCAGGCACGCAGCTGGGATCAGGTCGCCAGCGAAGTCGAGCAGTATCTGGTTTCTCAGGTGATTCGACGCACCGGATGATGGTTCTGCTCAGCGTCAGCGGGGTGCAGGCCGTTTTACCTCGAAGTGTTTCGAATGCTCTCAAGAGCTCGGGAATAGATCTCCGAATAGACCGAAGTCGTTTTTTCCCATGTGTGATGTTGCCGGACCCAATGGTTTCCCTGTCGAGCCAGGCGCTCGCGCAGTTCCGTATCATGAAGAAGTTGTTCCATAGCTTTTACGAGCGCGGTAACGTCTCCAGGCGTAAACAAGAGCCCCGTCTGGCCATTCTGAATCAACTCGCGATGACCTCCGATATCACTCGCAATCAGCGGTTTTTTCATGGCCATTGATTCCAATGGCTTCAGCGGCGTAACGAGCTCGGTAAGCCGCATCGAATAGCGCGGATAAACAAGGACATCGATAAGGGAATACATTTTTGTGATTGCCTCGTGCGGCACTCTTCCCGAGAAGATCACCTTGTCTTGGAGCCTGTGCCGTTCGACCTGGCTTTTTAGCTCCAGTTCCATCTCTCCCCCGCCAACAAGCAGTAGGGAGACATCGCTCGAGGCGTCGGCAAGTCGAGCCATGGCCTCAATCAGCAGGTCCAGCCCTTCATAGCGATAGAAGGATCCAACAAATCCCAGGACTTTTTTCCCCAGCAAGCGCAAGGATTTTGCCATCTCCGCATCCGCTTGAGATGAATGGAAATCATCTGGATTGATCCCATTGAAAACCACCTTGATTTTGCTCTCAGGAACTCCTCGCGAAACGAGATCGAACTTTAGACCATTGCAAATCACCACAACTTGACGTGCTTTGCCGCAGGCCCATGTTTCCGTAGCCCGAACCATCTTGTACTTCCAAGAATCCTCGGAGTATGTGCGATGATCGACCGCCGCGTCTTCCCAAAATGCGCGAATCTCGTACACCACGGGAATGCCATATTTGCGGCCGACCCAAAGGGCAGGCAGGGCATTTAGTACGGGCGAGTGTGCATGCAGCACGTCCGGTTTCTCGACCTCGACGACTTGCTCTAAGCGTTTCGCCAAAGACCTCATGAGTCGAATTTCGCTCGCAAACGGCAACGTCCCCGAATTTAGCGAACCGGTGCGGTAATACCTGACCCCTCCGATATCCTCTCTCTCTTGTCGCGACCCTTTCCAACTCGCCTCATGCTTTGGGGAAGTCAACGCTACCGGTGACCAACCTCTTTTCCTCTGCTCATTCAAGATGTTTTGGGTTCGGAAAGCATAACCGCTGTGCAATGGCAGGCTGTGGTCGAGAATATGGAGGATTTTCAAGGAGAAGCCACTTGAACCAACATCGCGTAATCGAGAATGCGCCTGCGGTTCGGCATGCCTTTCGACAGGCGTCGATAGGAGTGAAATAGCTTCCCTAGGCACTCGAGCCACACCTCTTTCGGCACCCCCAGCATCCTAATTCTTGGACGGAATCTGGTCCGGACGATCCGATTCTCGCCACAGACGAGCAACTTCTAACGACTGCGGTTAATGCGCGGTCTTATCCACCACGGTTTTCTGGCCTGCTGCTTGCGGCCTCCCGACGGTCACCTTGAGCGAACCATCCATCGCATCCCGGTAGCTGATGTAGATGGTTCCCTGCTGATCAATGCCAATGTCCTCGAACCGGTCCCGCTCGACTCCAGCAGGCGAGATGATCTGAACCTTCCAGCGCGAACCATCCCAATAGGCGTGCTTCACCGTGCCCGAGTCCTCGTAGGCTATGTGGGGATTCCCTTGCGGGTCGATCGCCAGTCGGCTGCGGTATTCGAGCCATCCGCCGGAGGTTTTAATCTGGTCAACAACATCAATTCGCCAGCCCGTGTCGGTTTGCCATGCGTACCTGAGGGTTTCCAAATCCTCATAGCTGATTCCAGCCTTGCCTGCGCCGTTTAAGATCAGAGAATTGCCCATGCCCACATTGTAGCTAGCTCCATGGTGCAAATCGCGCGAATCCACAACGCTGACATTCCACCGCTTGCCATCCCACGTGGCGTACTTCATCGCGCCGGCGATGAAGGAGTCATAGCTCACGTGGGGGACACCCCGCGCGTCCACTGCGACACTGTTCCATTTGCCAGTCTGGCCTTCGTAATCGACCGTGCGGGCCATCCAGACGCCGTTTTCCAGCATCGCGTGCTTCACGTGCAGATAATAGCTGCCGTCCGGCGCAGAGTATTGATACCAGGTGACACTCGGGGTTCCATCCGGCGCGAAGGAAATCGAGCAACTATATTCGATCAACCCCGAGCCGGGATCGATCTGCTGGATGCCCCACTGTTTTCCGTCAAAGGAAGCATACTTGAGTACGGCAGGCGTGAAGCAGATATGAGGATTGCCCTGCGGGTCGAGTGCAACCTTGGTTGGGAGATCCTTATACCCCCCGGTCGGCGCAATGTCCATGGTGTACCAATGAGAACTTTGCGACGGCCTAAAACCATACCTCACCATGCCGGGGGAGGAGTAGCTCAGATGCACATCCCCGTTTTTATCGATGGCCAGAGAACTGGACTTGCCATCAGGATCAACTGTTTCGGCCGTCCATTGCCAATTCTGTCCAAAGGTAGGCCACACAACGATCAGGAAAAAAAGAATCGAAACGAACTGCTTTTTCATCGTTCGCAAAACCTCACAGATCAGGCCCCGAGATCCATCCCTCACTTGATTCACTTTAGTTTCCTTAGCGAGACGCCTGAGCGCCCGTAGAAAAACCGGCTAAACAGCTGCTTCATGCAAACCTACCTCTGCTAGCTCGGGACCAACAGCCACACGGTCCGCTGCAACCCGAGCTTCAGCCTGCTGTTGACTCCGGTAGAGAATCTTCAGGAGCGCAACAGCGGCCGCAAGTTGAAACCAAAGATCGAAGTAAGCGCGGGGGAGAAACGAACCAGAGACAATGTATCCCAGAAAACAGACCTCGAGCATATTCGAATAGTTAACGATCCAGTCGAAGGAAGGCTGACCTCTGGCTCTCCGTCGCAGACGCCACAGCGAATAGAAACAACTCCCGACGAGGAGCAAGAATAGTCCCAGTCCGACGAATCCCTGCTCTCCAAGAGTCTGAAAATAGATGCTGTGAGGTCCCGCGAACGAAAACTGAGGTGTGAAGCGTCTTTCGAGCCCGGGCGTAAAAGTTTCAAATCCGCCTCCCGTAATCGGATACCGCGCAGCAAGCTCCAAGGCGAAATGCCATGCGTGGAGGCGACCTTGCGCGGATTCGTCAAGATTGCCATGGATAAAGGCATCCATTCGGTTCATCCAGGCCGAAGGAGCAAACGAAATCACGACTAGAGCTAATAGAACTAATGCCACGGCGAAGATCGCCTTCCGATTTGACTTCATTGCCAGAGCTCCCAAGACAAATGCGAGCCCCAGCAGTGCACCTCGCGAGTAGGTAAGCAGCACGGCCGCAACACCGCAAAAAAATGAGAGCCACAGCGCCCACCGTAACCAGCGCGATTTGGTTTCGCGGGCTAGATAGAACATCATGGGTAATGTCATATTGAGGGCGAGCCCGAAATCATTGTTGTCGTAAACGAATGAGTCGGGTGGTCCCCAAACGCGGAAATCTCCCGCCGTGCGGACTCCAAAAAAGGTCCCCTTGATCGCCAGCGCCCCAAAACTCAGCGCCGTCACAAGGAACAGGTAATCGAGCTTTTTCTTCGACGTCACAAGAAGGATGAGTACAAAAGTCATCAGCAGTGCTTTGCTAACGGCAATCAATTGGGTTTGACCGTCGGCAATGTGATCCGCAAAAATCGCGACCTGTGTGGCATTTACATATGTGATGGTGACCCAAATCCAAAACAGCAACAACAGAACGGTTTCGCGGACCCATGGCCGCCCGTTCATTTTTCTGAAGAAAGCAATGCCCAACAGAGTCGGAATGGCGACGGTCGCCGAAACAGGGAAGTTGTAAGCAAATCCCCAGCAGAACCGATGAGGATTGAAATAGGCTATCCAGACCCACATCAGCACGCCGAAGTAGGGCCTGAAAAAGCAAAGTGGAACCGAAGCCAGAATAATGCCGATAACAATTACGTCACGCATCTTTTTTGACCAACTGCTCGTCGGTCCTGCTGCGAGCTTCGTGTAGCGATGAGGCGCCGACCATGTTTATCGAGGGATGTTCCAATCGGGACGAAAGAAAAAGACGGCCCAGTCGGAAGGCAAACATGGAAAGCGACCGCTCTTCTCCAAACTGAACACGCCGCAATTCGTATGGATTATCACCAGGAACATTAATTCCTTCGAGCGTTTTGGCAGCCGATCGATATCCGTACCGGATCAAGAGATTCGACGCCGCTGTTCCGCAATCCTCCGTCTTGCCGAACGGGAACGCGAAGTGTCGGACTGGATTTCCCAGCCGTTCTTCTAACATTGTTTTTGAATCGCCGATTTCCTTCTCAAGCTCGATTTCTGTCAGTTGGCTCACCGCTGGGTGCGTCATGGTGTGAGAGCCGAAAATTACGCCTTCTCGGCTCATCGCTCGAACTTGGTCCCAGGTAAGCATCCGATTGGCCAGCTCTTCGCTCGGTAACGCGATTTGCTTCTCGAAATCCCTGCAAAATTCCTGTCGCGCGAGGTCGGGTATCGTCCGCAGATAACTATTGATCTGCGCAGCGGCTTGCATCCTCGTTGTGTACGAATCGATTCGAAAAGTCCTGTGCCCGCCCAGAAACAGCTCAAGCTTATTGCCGCTAAATACCTTGAGGGCTAAGAAGATCTTGTCGTACCAAGGCACTTGCCCTGTCTCGATACAGGACACCGGCAGAAAAACAGTCGCGGGAATCTGATACTTCTCGAGAGCCGGCAGAGCGTGCAAGTAGAGATCCCGGTACCCATCATCGAACGTCACCGCGACGAAATTCCCGTCCTTCGTGGGCCGTTCCATTTCCCGACACATCTCATCGAGAGAAACGACCGCGTAGCGCTTACGCAGAAAGCGCATCTGCAGCTCGAAAATTTCAGGCGGCAGGCCGTTAAAAAGTGGGATGCCCTCGGTTCCTATCCGGTGATAGCACAGGATTGCGAACTTAGGTCCACGGACACGGCGCGTCGCTGACAGCCTTCCGGACCCATCTGGCGCAAGCTCGTAGTGGCGAGACAGTTTGTCGACTGCCCGAAGCACGCCGGAGTGATAGAGACCGCCCGCTACGAAATCCCGCCACTTGGGACGGCCGACCGTGGGATCCATTGCTTTTGATTCATCGAGCAACGGACACCTCTCGAGGCGATTCGAGGTGTTCTCGGTGCCACAATTCCAACGCGACGAGGTACCACAAGACCTCGCCATAAAAGCCCGCGTTTTCTTGCTGGTGAAGAATTGATATCTCGTCCAGAAATCCCCGTCGGAAGTATCCCCGCTGACGCGTCCTTGGATCGTGCAGCACGTCTTGCACCAGGCCCTTCAGTTGACGATCGTGCAAGAACCACTCGCCGAGGGGCACACCGAAGCCGTGCTTCTTCTTGAAGAGCACTTTGTCTGGAAGGATGCCCTTCATCGCTTTCTTGAAAATGTAACGCTTCTCCATTCCTTTCAGTTTAAGGGAAGAAGGGATTCGCCCAGAAAATTCAGCAAGCTTCGTGTCCAACAATGGATAGCGCACCCGTACGCCGGCGAGTTCCGCTGTGCCGCTCACCTTCCGCAGGTCGTTGTCGCCCAGCGTCATCTTCACATCCATGTACAAAAGCCGATTTAGTTCACTCGATGCGTGAGCGGAACGGAAATGCTCTTCGGCCAGGTGAAGCCATTCGCTTGTGGGAGACTGCTCCAGAAAATCAGGCTCGAAAATCTTCTGGACCTTCACGTTCAGGAAAAAATTGTAGGAAAGTATCCTTCGAGGATTCGCTATCCGTGCACGTCGAACATACCGTTTCGGAAGACCCAGTCGACCATCGCTTTCGGGCAAGGCACTGACGAGTGGTTCGACTGCGTATCGACGTATCCAGCCGGGCAGAGCATGATAGATCGCGAATCGTTTGTCGGTGGCGTAGCGGGCATTGCCTCCGAATAGTTCATCACCACCATCCCCTGCCAGAAGTGTGTCCACTCCCTTCTCGCGAGCCAGAAGCGCACAGTGGAAGGATGCGATTGCGGAAGAATTTGCGAACGGCTCATCGTAATAGCGGATGATTTTGGGAATCGCCTCGGCCGCATCCTCAGGACTCAAGCAACGCTCGCTGTGTTCGGTCGAGAACCGGCCCGCCGTTGTGCGAGCAAAATCAATTTCGTTGTAATCGTCGATGGGAAATGAAATTGAGAACGTGTTGACCGGGGAGAATCGATCTGACATGAATGCGACGACGCTGCTGCTGTCCGTTCCGCCGCTTAGATAGGCGCCGGTGGTCTCCCTGGCGCAACCGGAAAGGTGACGATGGACTGCACCCCGCATTTCCTCGCGCAGCTCAATAGCCCAGCGGGACTCGCTTTTGCTTGAATCCTCGACGTATTCAAGATCCCAGTACCGCCCGACGGTTATTTCTCCGTCTTCAAAGATTAAACGAAAGCCGGGAGCGAGCCGCTCGATTCCCCGAAAGATAGTCAATGGGGCGGGAACCACGCTGTACAGCAAATACTGAACGATCGTCCGAGGATTAACGTCCGCGGGGTTTTCGAGCGCGCTTCGAACCGCTCCCACGCGAGATGCCAACAGGACTCCGTCCCCCGTCCGAGCCCAATAGAGTGTTTTGAACCCGAAGCGATCGACTGCCAGCATGAGTTTCTGATGACGTTCATCCCAGATCACAAGCGAAAAGCCGCCCTCGAGATGCTTAACAAGATCCGGACCTCGCAGGAGGTACAAACATGCAACCTTTTCGGCGAGCTCCATCCTGGTGGGATCAAATCCTTCGCGCTTCAGAAGCTCATCCAACTCTGCGAGATTGTATAGATCCGCATCGACGGCGACGCGAACGCCCTCGATTGCGCCGACCTGTTGAAACGGCCAACGCGAGCTGACTCCGAAGACCGCTGAGTTCCCGGACCGTAGCCCGCTTTTTGATTCGCCGGGCATGGCAAGCGCTGTGCACATTCGATCGATGCGCGCGCGAGAGATTTCAGCGCCTGGCTGACAGATTCCGCAAATCCCGCTCACTTTGGCTCCCTAGGCCCGAAAAGCTTCCTTCCACTTGCGATACATCAGAACCGCCCACAAATGCGCGGAGCGATCGTAGGTGCCCTTCTGGTGTTGATTCCACACCTTCTTTAGGAATGCCTTATCGAGAATTCCGTCGTCTGATCCGAACAGCGTTTCGTAAGCCATATCCCGCAAATCCTGACGGAACCATCGATCCAGTGGCACCGCAAATCCTTGTTTCTTCCTCTCCAGGATTCCCCGCGGCAGCATCGGTCCCATGGCCTTCTTGAAAATATACTTGCCAATTCGTCCCCGAAGTTTGAGCGATGATGGAATCCTCGCAGCTTCTTCCATCAGGTGATGATCGAGCAGCGGCGCGCGCACTTCGAGCGAAACAGCCATGCTGGCCCGATCCACTTTCGCCAGAATATCGTCTGTCAGGTACGTCTTGATGTCGACGTACTGAATCCGCGACAAGGGATCGTCGGTGTCGGCCCGGTCGTAGTACTCCTGAAGGACTCGAATCGATTCATACCCGTCGAGCTTTCGTCTGAAATCGGGCGAAAACAGCCCGGGTTTTTCTCCGGGCCGGAATATTGAAACGGAGTTGAAGTAGCCTTCGAGGGGCGACCTCGACAAGCTCTGGAACGTTGCTTTCGCGCGAAACACGCGTGGCGCCCAGGCGAGAGGAGGGTACATCCTGCCGAGAGGCCCGAATACTCCACTTCGGATGCCCGCCGGCACGACCTTCCGCATCCGGTTTTCCATCTGGTCGAAGAGGTATCGTCGATAGCCTGCAAAGTTCTCATCGCCGCCATCTCCTCCGAGCGCTACAGTGACGTGCTGGCGCGCTACAGCGGAAACGTAGTAGGTCGGGACGGCGGACGAGTCTGCAAAAGGCTCGTCATAGTGCCAGACGAGTTTTTCGATAATCTCAAGAGCCTTTGGGTGAACCGTCTGTTCGTGGTGTTCGGAATGGAAATGTTGGGCGATCTCGCGAGCATAGTCGGCTTCGTTGTACTCCTGTTCCTCGAAACCGATCGAGCAGGTCGTGACCGGCCTGGTCATGAGTCGGCTCATCGTCCCTACGATCGCCGAAGAGTCCACACCACCGCTCAGAAATGCGCCTAGTGGGACGTCGCTCATCAGGCGCAGCCGGGTGGCCTCACACAATGAATGCCGCAACCGTTCGCACCATTCCTCTTCGCTCCGCTCTTCCACCTGGGCAAACGACAAGTCCCAATAGGAGACCTGGCGGAATTGATTCGCCGAGGCAACCACATAGTGGCCCGGCATTACCTTTCGCACCGAGCGGTAAATCGTCTTGGGTGCGGGAATGTATCCGAACGAGAAATAGTCCGAAAGCGCCTCGGGATCCGTCTCGCGTGGAAGGCCATCCGCCGCCAGCAGAGCTTTCAGCTCGGAACCAAATAAGATTCTTTTTTGATCGGCAGCGTAAAACAGCGGCTTTTTGCCCACACGATCACGCGCTAAAAGCAGCTGGCGCCGGCGTGAATCCCAAAGGGCGATGGCGAACATCCCACGCAGCTTCGCAATGCAATTCTCCCCGTACTCCTCGTACAGATGCACGATCGCTTCGGTGTCCGAATTCGTCGCAAATCGGTGGCCGCGAGCCAATAGATCGTGCCGTAGCTCAAGATAGTTGTAGATTTCGCCGTTCAGCATCACCCAGATGCTGCCGTCTTCGTTGGAAAGCGGCTGATGGCCTCCGGCCAAGTCGATGATGCTGAGCCGACGAAAACCGAAACCCACGCCTTCGCCGGTATAGATGCCCTCGTCGTCAGGCCCTCGATGAATGATCGTCTCGTTCATTCTGTGAATGACGTTTTGCGAGATTGGCTCGCGACGATCAAATTCAAAAATTCCGCAGATTCCGCACATAAATTCTAGAGGTCCTGAGGGCTCACGAGTCCGCGCTTCGCGGCGAGCTCGAGATAAAGGCTTTGATAGCTCGAAATCATTCGATCCAGACTGAAACGATTCACCACTCGATCACGCGCTGCGGCTCCGAACTTGCGGAGCATTTCCCCGTGGCTGGCTAACTGTTCAATGCGCATGGCAAGATCGGAGGCATTTCTAGGTCCGAAAAGCCATCCCGAAACTCCGTCCTCGACCAGCTCTGGATTGCCTCCAACCGATGTGGCAACAACAGGCAGTCCGCAAGCCATCGCCTCCAGTATCGTGTTGGACATTCCTTCGAGCAGCGACGGCAAGACGAAGACGTCCATGGCATTCATAACTTCCGGAATGTCTTTCGCTGTGCCCAGGAAAGAGACGCGGCCCGCAAGTTCTGATGACCGCGCGACCGCAGCTCGATGTCTTTCCAGCTCCGGGCCGGAGCCTGCCAGCAAAACTTGAACATTCCCACCGCGCGAAGCCACGCTCTCGGCAGCCGCGAGGAGCGTGGCGTAGTCCTTGATCGCGACCATCCTTCCTACGCTTCCAACTACGAAACTGTCGGCAGACAAGCCCAGCTTTTGCCGAATCGCTGAGCGCATCGCCCGACGCGGCGAAAAACGCTTCGTATCGACACCGTTCGAGATAACTCGAATCCGGCCCGGAGGAATCCATGCTTGCTTCGCGTGGTAATTCCGCAACTCGTCGGAAACCGCGAAGACGGCGTCCGCCAGCGGGTATGCACCGCGGCGCAACAAGCGCCGGCGTTTCGGCAAGCCCGCTGCCATGTCCACTTCGTAGCCGTGTTCGCTATGGATCACAATCGGAACCCTGGCGATGCGCGCTGCGAAAATGGCCTCGATGGCGCCCCAATTTCGGGAATGAACGATGTGGGGCCTCGCGGTCCGCATGATTCGCGCGAGCCGAAAGACCAAGAGCTGGTTGCCGCCGTCCACTTTGCCCGCAACATAGGGCTCACGGGCGAGCCCTCGGGCACGAACGAGCTCAGAGTTGAATCCTCGCGTAACGCACAGCTGCTGCTCGAATATTTGAGCGTCCAGCTCTTCGAGCAGGCTCAGAACAACGTGTTCCGTGCCTCCCGTGTCAAGTCGATTCAAGACGTGTAAAACGCGCAACGGCAGCGTTTCGGCCTGCGGGCGGGCAGAAACAGATTTCTTCCCCATAGCCGAGTTCGGCTGTCCTGAGGCACCAGGCGCCGACTCCGGCAAAACGGCCCAGGGCGCGCTGGCGAACTCTTCAGTTGGCTTCGACACGACCGGAGTCTCCGCTTTTCTGTTCCTGGCGTTGCCTGGCGCACTGCTCACATAGTTTTTCAAGCCGCGCCAAGTTTGTCTGCCAATCGAATTTCTGTCGCACAAATTCGGACCCTCGTTCGAAGCGACCCCGCAGCTCCGAACTGCCGAGCAGATCACTCACAGACTGGGCGAACTCTTCGGGCGAGTCGGCGATCAAAAGCGTCTCACCGTGCACTGCGTCGATCGCTTCGGCCGGCCGCGAGGTAGACACAACAGGCTTGCCCACGGCAAGAGCTTCAAGGATCTTGTTCTGCACGCCTTGCGAGATGCGGAAGGGCGCAACGACAACGGAAGATCCCATCAAATAGGGATGAACGTCCGGCACTGCCCCCGTGACAACAACTCCTGGTTTTTTAGCAAGCCGTTTCACGTCGCTCGTGGGGTTCCTGCCGGCAATTACAAACCGCACTTCCGGGTGTTTGTTTCGGATGCTCGGGAAAATTTCGTCGACAAAAAAGGTCACCGCATCGACGTTCGGCCGGTAGTCCATCTGGCCGACGAACAATATATACGGCTGCAATTTGGCGATCGGTCCTGGAAGGTGGGCATTGATGGAAATAGGTGGCTGTGCCACCCCGTTCCCGACAACCTGTACTCGATGCTTGCCTTCTGGATTCAATAGCAAGGCTTCCTGCCGGGTAGTGACGATCGAGACGGACGAGGTGCGAGCTGCTTGTTCCTCAGCCTTGGTCATCAGCCGGGCCTCTCGCGAATACAGCCATGACATTGGGAAACGGGACAGCCGAGCGTACTGCGCCCATTTCGCCGAGTCGACATCCACGAAATCAATCACCACGGGCGCTGGCGCCGGCATGGGAAGGTATTGAGCCATCGAAGAACAATAGACGAAGATCAGATCGTATCTCTCGGCGGCCAGCGCGTTTCGAACTTCGGTGCGGAGTTTTGCGGAATAGAAATAACCGTTCGAAAGCGGAGCTCCGCGCCAAAGACTTTGCGCCATGCGAAGCTTCGCTGAAATGGAACCTCTTTTCTCAACATACATGCGGCGGCACAAGTCCCGCAGATGCCACTGCTGATCCGCCTCCTCGGTCGAATCGGCAAAACAGAAGAGATCGATTGTGTGCCGCGCCGCAAGGAATCTCAGCTCCTGGAAGGCGCGGATTTTCTCTCCCTTATTGGGTGGGTACGGGATGCGGTGGACGAGAAACAGAATCTTCATGGGAACCAGCGGACCACGCTTGGCCCGATCCGTCGAGTCAGCCACAAAGGCATTTTTTGCCAAACTCTCGTGGCGAGCTGAAACTTGGGATTAAGTGGCGAAAAATTAGGCGGCGTCTTGCGCTTGACTAAAAATACTTGATAGCGGAGCGGTTCGACGGTCATATTCCATTGAGTTTTGAAGTCATACGCGCCGGTACCTTTCTTGCTTCGGCCGAAATCGAATTTCCGAATGCCTTTCTCTGCAGACATCTCCATTAGTTTCCAGTACATGAAGCTGTTCGCCGCATAGCGGGTTGCCTCAGGACCCGCTCCCGCATAATAGGGAAGCACCGAATCTTGAAAAAACAGCGAGAGCGTTCCCGAGATGGGCTTTGACCCCGCATACACCACTAGCAAGTCCACTTGGTCGCGATATTCATGGATCAGATTTTCAAACAGCTCATACGGAAAGGACGGGGTTCCATGCTTGCGCATGCTATGGGCAAACAAGTCGTAAAAGACCCGCAGCTGATCTGTTCCGTGTCTTGCTTCGAGGCCCGCCTTCTGCGCTTTGCGAATCATGTAGCGCGTGTCCTTGGGCAGCGCCTTCAGGTTCTTGTCGTTGTCAGCCGAGATCGGAGAAGTAAATGTCACGTAGAGCTCGTTCGGGTGGAACCCTTCCAGCAATCTGCCGGATCGATTGCGCAGCTCGAGATAGCTGACCTGCTCGGAAACCGCGAGGCTTTTGATGTGGTTCAGTAGAGCTTCTTCCGATTCTGGATCGGCGGCCGAAATTCCTCCATAGGCGCCGAACGGAACAGATAGAAGGCAGCGTCCCATGATCCAGTTGGAAATCAAAAAGAGTGGAGCGATCGCGGTCAGTTGCCCGTCGCGTTCTGCATAAAAATAAAACGGCTGGTAACCGAACGTTTTCTCAAGAACCCGTTTCCAAGCGATCAGTTGATGAGGCGAACCCTCCGGCTGACTGAGCACAAACCGATCCCACCGCTCGCGCACTCCCGGTTCAAATGCGCGCACTGCAATCGAGGAGTCTTTGTAGCCTGCGGCGTCACGGCGAACGGTAAGTTCTTGAACTTCAGGAGTCGCCATTCGTATCGTCTCCAGCGGCGTGGCCAGGTGACGAAAACCGAGCCGTTGACACCGTTTCGAGCTTTGCGAACAACCACTCCTCATCCGCATCGAGGTAACGGGCGAGCCACTCTCTTTGGTTATCGGACGGTTCTCGAAACCCATGGATGATCTTGCTCAGCGATCCGTCGCTAATCCCAAGGTCTTTCGCCAAGGAGTTTTGACGAATACCCCTCATGAAGAGCGCCAACTTCAAATTTGGATACATACCAAGCCTCCGGAATCGAAATCGTGGCTAGCGTTTGGTTGTTTCCTGGCTTTCGCTCCGCGAGTAGCGGGCCCACAAAACCAGGATTTCTGTTTCCGGGTTTTCAAACTAAGTTTTCTTGCCATTCGAACCGTAATAATCGTAAGAGTATTCACCGTCATCCAAGATCGACGCGTTCAAGACGACTCCGATCAGTTTTCGCGCGTCGATCGTTTGTGCGGCCTTCCTGACTACTTCTCTGTCGGCGTGACGGCTGCGGACAACCGCGAGAACTGCGTCACAGGAGGCCGCAATCTGTTCAAAATCTGCCAGCGGGATGATCGGAGGTGAATCCACCAGAGTGAGCGAAAAATTCTCGGAACACCACCCTAGCAATTCCTTCCATCGATCTCCGGAAAACAGAGCCGGAGGTGACGCCGTGGATGAGCCCACACCGAGGACATAAAGATTGGGCGTGTCCGTCGCCATGATCGCTCGGTCGTAAGGCTCTTCACCCGTCAGAATTTCACCGAGTCCCGGTGCGGGTAGGGAACCCAGAAGAGCCGTGAGCCCTGCCGTTCTCAAGTCGGCGTCAATCACCAGGACCCGCACGTCGGGAAGATGTGCGCAGCAGATCCCGAGGTTTAGCGTCGTGATGCTCTTCCCTTCGCCGGGCACAGCACTGCTAATCACAACGGATCGCAAGCCTGTGTCTTGCTGCAGCCGCAACAATCGCGTTCGAAGGGTTCGATAAGCTTCCGCAGCAGCGTTCGTGAATTCGTTCTTCGCGAACAGCACCGGGCTCTCGGAGGACTCCGACAGGCGGGTTGCCCGGCATGCCGAAAGCGAGGAAGCTCGGGAAGTCTTGGGGTGGCCCAGAGGTTCCTGTGCTGCCTCCATTACCTGAGCAAGTTCGAGTTTCTTTGTTTTCCCGTGTTGCGAAGACCACTCCTGTGCTTTACGGGTTTCGTTGAAAAGTCTGCTCATGAATTACTCCCGGGAATTTGCGTGCCTTTGCCCAGATATGTTCAGTGGGATTTCGCTTGGCTCGACCGCGGACCTCGAATTAGCGGAAGGCTTTGCTATTAATTCCAAAGTTGCCGAGCGGTCAAATCCCAGCGAACTTACCGCCGCCTCGATGATATCGACTCCGATCTCGCGTCTCTTGGCTGTAAAGCCGATGATCAGGGAAGTATCACAAACCATATTGATCAGGCGCGGGATCCCCGACGTATATCGGAAAACCTCGTCAATGGACGATCCGGGAAACGGAGACGTGCCGCGCAGTCCGGCCGTCTTCATTCTGTCGAGGATGTATGCTCGTGTCTCCGGCAAACTGAGCGGGCGAAGATGACAATGGGTGGTGATGCGCTGCCTGAGAGCGGCTAGTTCGGGGCGCTCGAGTTTGAGCATCATTTCGGTTTGGCCCGACAGCACAACTTGCAAAAGCTTCTCTTCGTAAGTCTCGGCGTTGCTCAACAAGCGGATCTCTTCGAAGAGCTCGAGAGAAAGCAAGTGCGCTTCGTCCACGATCAGCACTGTTGTGCCCCCACGGCGCTGCCTTTCGAGAAACATCTTATGCAACGCCGCTAGCCGGCGCGGTTTGCTCGTCGAGCCACAAGGGATTTCGAACTCCTCGAGAAGCGTTTCGAAGAACTCGTCTCTGGTAAGCTTCGGGTTCACAAGGAAGGCGGTCGCGATCGGTCTCTTCTCATGCGAAGCACTCGCAATAAGCTGCATCACTGCGTGCAAGAGTGTCGTTTTTCCAGCCCCGATTGGTCCGCTCAGAGCCATAAAGCCTCGCCGAAGAAGTACACCCTGAACGATCTTCAGAAGGACGTCACGATAGTATTCGGCAAAATGGAGAAACCGAGGGTCGGGCGTAAGACGAAAAGCCTCTTCATCCATTCCGAAGAAGGTGTTGTACAAGTTACACCAGGCCCTGATATAGAAATGAAGCCACCAGGCCGAGGATGGCCGCCGCCGCTGCGACACCGATCGAAGCACCCAAGAGACGAATGTGGTTTCTTCGTAATTCTTTCGGACTCAGTACGTACGGGATACCTGCCAGCACCGGACTGTGAAAGATCTCAACCACCTCTCGTTCGTCACGCACAGAATCGCACGTCAATTCCAAAGCCAAGGCTAAGGCCAATCCGCCCAGAGCGCCGATTACCAGCCCCGCCAGGCAAATAAGCGGGCGGTTAGGTGAAACCGGATGGAGCGGAGGTACGGCTTGGTCCAGCACGACAAAACTCTCGCCACGTTGATGATTTTCCAAATCGGAGGCCATCTCGGCCGAAAGCTTCTTGTCCAACAAGCGATCGTAGTGAGTCCGCAGCGTGTCGTAGTCCCTCATCAATCCGGAAATCTGTTGCTGGAAAACCGGCTCACGTTCAAGCTTCGAGGCGTGAAAATCGATTTGTTGTTGTAGCGCCGGCCGGAGGTTGGTTTGTTCTTTGATCTCTTGATCCAATTTGCTGATCTGGGCTTCGAGCACCGGATTCCGCGCCTTGCCAGGAAATATGGATGGCACCTGAACGGCCGCTGGCTGATCCTTCGCTTCCTCTGTGGCTTTCGCTCTGAGCTTGACGATTTCGGCTTCGACCTTCCGTACATCCGGGAAACTCGGGCCGTAACGAGCTCTTAATTCCGAAAGACGGCTCTCTAGTTTCTGAATCTTCGCTGATTCTGGTGACGCTCCGCCTTCTCCTGAATCCAGATCGACGGTCGGGTGCGAGCTGGCCATTAAGGATTGCAGATACACCTTTTCTTGCTGGGCGCGATTTACCCGATCCTCGTTGGCCTGCATCTGAAGCCGCAAATTGCTCAGGGCTTGCAAATGGAATTGCTGCGATTCCGGAAGATCCATAACGTACTTGGATTTAATGCTCGCGAGTTCTTTCTCTTTCTGCTCCAGCTGCTCTTTCGTGTCGCGTAGCTCATTCTCGAGAAAATCCGCAGTGCCGGAGAATTGCTCCTGCCGCACTTTCAAATTCTGCCGAATCAGGTCCGTCGCGAGTGCATTGGCTACCGTGGCCGCCAGTTCGGGATCTTGATCTGTATAGGACACCAGAAACGCGCTGATATGCCAACTTGCGCCAATCGTTTCAATGCTGATGGATTTCTGCATCTTCTTGATGACTGGTTCGTCCGGGCCGGAAACGTCTGGATAGAGATGGAGTTCCTCTCGAGTTCGCCTCAGCAGGTTTGGAGACATAATCTGCTGGGTCAAGGTGTTGAGGCGGTCCCCAATCGATGTAGTTACCGTCGATGGCACATAGCTGTCGGGTACCTTTTGCGGATCGACCAGAATCGTCGTCTGTGAGCGGTACGCGCTGGGTAGACCTAAGGAGAAAATCGTCGCCGCCAAGCACATACCGCCGGCGGTTAGAATGATCCACCATTTGCGTCGCTGCGCGATCTTCAGATAGTCCCGGAGACGCAAGTCTCCGAAAACGTCATTGGTGCTTAAAGAACCCAACTTACCTTCAGACAAGTTGTTCCTCCGAAAAGTCCTTATGCTGGCAGGATGCACTTGCGATACCAAGTCCCGGGCGGCGCGACCCCGTTTGTCCTTCAGTATCTTGCTTATTGTCAGCAGCTTAGACAATACTGCGTGCCGACGTCTGTGCGTCCAATCGGCTGCGCGGAAATTTATTTCCGTCTGTGATCACCTGCCTTCCTACAGTCTACACATGATGAGGTCATTACGCTGCTGTTCGAAGGTGGGAAGGTTCCAAAGCCGCTATGTCGACCGTGCTCTAATCGCCCGCGCCTAGCCTAGTACCTTACCGGAAGGATCAACCCGCCGGTATCGGGCGCGACAGTCCAGGTGATCCCTGACGCTACCGAGGTGCCCGGAGGTGTATTGATCCCCAATATGCTTCGATTTTCATTCTGCCATATTCTCGCGTACCTGGCGAACCAACTCAAGCTTCTGGAGAATCGATAGCTCGTTTGGACGGTGACATAGGTTCCGGAAAGACGACCTCCAGAGAAGGACTGCTGCTGATACGCGACCCCTCCACTGGCCTGCCAACGCCTTCCCAATTGCCGAGTATAGCTAACGTCGGCTCGATTCGTGTACCCGTTGGTCAAGAACGGACCGGTTGCGGTTTCCCGCACGCCATCCAGCGCGACGGTTGAATTCTGAAAGTCCTTACGCAACGTCAATTGTCCAGTCGCGGTCCAAAGGGGATGCTTCTGCCCGAGTTCTTCGCTTGCACCTGCTGACGCCTGCAACACCAAAGTCTGACTCAGTCGGTCAGAAAATGACCCTCCGAACGATTCGTACACGGTATTCGGGAAGGCCGGTACAACTTGAGTGGAGTTCGACGTGAACTGGGTGTAACCCGTCTGCGAATAGAGGCCGGCGCTTTTCGTAGCACTCAGGGCATGGGTCCAAGATATGTTCCCTCCGATTGTTTTGGTGTCCTGGGGGAGCGTCACGAGGTCGCTATGCTGATACCAAAAACTCGGAGTAAAACTTATTTGATCGCGGCTGGACCATTGATAGCTAAAGCTGGCGCTCGCGGTGTTGTTGAGCCAGCGCTGCGCAGTCTCTAGGAAGGGACTTTGCACGCCCGTTCCAGTCACCGAATTTACATCCAGATTAGCGGCCCCGAAGATGATATGGCCATTCACATAGGCAAACGTATCCTGCACCCCTACGACCCAACGAGGACTCAGTGCCCTCGAGATAGTGAAATTTGCCGACTGGTTAGAGAAATTGGTTTCGACCCCGCCGTTAACGATCGTGATTTCCGGTAGGTACTGCACGGAGAAGCGGCCGAAGCTCGTGAGCTTATCGTAATTCACGTCCGCGCGGATGATTCCCACATAGGCCACGCCGTTGGTCGTCGTGTTATTGGTTTGGTTGAATTGCAAATTGTCAGCTGCAAGGAAAAATCCCGAGATCGAGCCCACATAGATAGGCCCGAGGTGAAGCGGGCTATGCACGTCTGGCTCGAGCCATTGTGCCGAGCCAAGTTTCGATACCCGAAATGCAGGATTCAGTTCCGCAGAAGCATCGGCAGAAGTATCCGATGGAGGTGCATTTGACTGATCCTGATTCGCCTGCGATGCCTGATTTTCGGCCTTGCCGTTTGCATCCGCTCCCTGTTGGTTCTGGGAGTTGTCTTGTCCCCGGGCCACCGAAGCGAGGGCGAGCACGGCCATAGTCATCACGAAGCTTCTGGCGTATGAACGCTTCGGCAACCTGCGGCGCATAACTTCTCCCATACCATCAAGCCTCAGGGAACGACGATCCGGTCCCCGGGAACCAACAAAATATCCGGATCCTTTCCTTGAAGGACCTTTTTATATCTGAAGCCTAGGCGAGCTTGCTGCCCGTTTTGATTCCTCAAAATGTAAATGGACTCCGACTTGGCAAATTGACCCAGACCACCGGCTTGCGCCAGCAACTCCAGCAAGGTCATATTCCCAGATAACTGATAACTTCCTGGCTTTCCCACTTGCCCTACAACAAAAACCTTGCGGCTCCTGATTTCACGCACCACCACCGTCACCTGAGGTTCGTTGACGAATGGCTTCAACTTCTCCGTCAGCAAATCCTGCAGCTCTTTCGGAGTGAGTCCCACCACGGGAATGTCATTTATAAGCGGGAGTGTAATCACTCCGTCCATTCGCACCGTTACTTGGCTGCTGAGATCAGGCTCTTTCCAGACCGAGATGAAAAGCGAGTCGTCGACTCCGATCCGATACCCTTCCGGAGGGTGTTGATCTTTCGACGTATCCGTCCGCCCCGAGGGCTTGCTTGAATTTTTGTCCGACTTCTTGCTTTGTGAATCCGAAGCAGCCTCTTGACTGGTCGCCGGGCTGGAGGCCTGGGAAGATTGAGCTGCAACGGGGAAACCGTACATGCAAATCCATGCACATAATATCCCAACAGTCAAATAGCCGGTAATACTCTTAAGCCTCAACAATTTGCATGCCTCCGATCGATCTAAACGGAACTTACAAGGCACGGAGACTGCCAACCCTATGTGCCTATAAAGTTCAGTTAATAAAAGCTTTGACCTAGATTGCATGAATACGTGAGTGTCCTCAGGAACGGGTGTTCCTTTAAAGGGAAGTCTTATTCACTACGCCGCCGACTCCCCCGGCAGAGTCGCCCTCTTATCGACCCGCAGCGGCCCGACGCCCCCTATTACCCTCTAAATGGAGCATGAGACTAAACGCTTGAGCGATGAGGGCGTAGCCGAGAGTCCACAGTGCGAGCAGAACCACGTCGGTAACAGTGCGGTGGCGATCCATAGGCAAGCTAGAATCAACCATCATTTCGAGTCCTTACTTCGCACCCCGGCCTGAGAACACGACTTTCACGGTCTCAAGGATGATAGCCAAATCCAGTATCAGCGAGAGATGTTTGATGTAAAAGAAATCAAACTCCAGCTTTGTCTTTGCTTCCTCGATACTGGCACCGTATCGGTACTTAATCTGTGCCCACCCGGTTATGCCGGGTCTTACAGAATGTCGCAATACAAAGAGCGGAATATTCTCTTCCAATAATCCGCAAAAAAACGGCCGCTCTGGGCGAGGGCCGACCAGACTCATTTCGCCTCGCAAAACGTTCCAGAGCTGCGGCAGTTCGTCGAGTCGCACCTTGCGGATGAAACGCCCGACTCGCGTGATCCGGCCGTCGTCCTGGGCCGCCCATGAAGGACCATCTTCCTCGGCGTCTTGACGCATTGACCGAAACTTGAAAATCTCAAACGACCGGCCGCGCAAGCCCACACGTTCCTGACGGAAGAGGATGGGGCTGCCGGTCTCCAGCCAGATGGCCAGGGCAACAAGCAACATGACCGGTAAAAGGACAACGAGGGCAAGGGCCGCGACAGCAAAGTCCGAGCCACGCTTCGCGGCCAGAACAAAGGGCGATTTACGGAAACCTTCTGAGAAAATCAACCAGCTCGGCGAAAGATTCTCCAGCAAGATCCGTCCCGTGATCCTTTCGTCGAAAGCATGAGTGTCGGTAACTCCCACCCCCGCGAATTTTAGATGCAGCAATGGTTTGACCGGAGTGCTTCCACGGCGCTCGGCCAAAGCCAGAATGACTTGATCAATCTCTTCCCGCGCGACAATTTCCTCCATATCACTCACCGCTCCAATCACGCACGGGTTGACCAGAGACTTCCCGATGTTTTCTCCCGTTTCATCGAGAAAACCGACCACCTTGAGATTCAGTTCGGGACGCGCCAGGATCTCTCTAACGAGTGAAATACCCGCGGAGCCGGTGCCGACCACCAACACACGCTGCGGCGCCTGAAATAAGAGTTGCGAGGCGCCCAGCAACAGCCGGCCGCCCAAGATAAAAATGAAGATAATCGGAGCCGCCAGCACCGCGATGCCGCGACCAAGTCCCCAATCCGGAATCACGTAATACACAAACGCAAGTGCCAGGCACGCCATGCCTAAGGCTTGGGGTAAGTTTACAAGTAGCTCGTCTTTCTGATTCGAAACGTTCGAGTTATATAAATCGTTGTAGTAGAGGGCGACCATGCTGATCATGGCCACGAGAGCGATGCGAAACGGTGCGCCTTGTGCCGACAAGAAACCGATCGCGGCGCGCCAATCCGTAAAGCGCAAGAACACTGCGATTAACACGCCAAGAATGATCAGACTTGCGTCTATGAGAGCCAGGAGAAGGACCGAAGAAGGGACTTTTTGGCCGCCGATTTTTAGCATTTGGGACGCCTATCTCGTTTCAGAAAAACCGAAGCTTTCGATTCCAGGAAGCGACTCGGCGGTGACCCGCCGGTGCCTACATTCACACACCTTACACACCGAAGACTTCTTAGGGGAGGCAAGTTGAGAGCCAAACCGAACGGACCTGCGAGGGGGCGATTTCTCTGTATATGGCTGAGTTTATTGAGTTAGCCGATGAAGCATTTTTGGTCAATTCCCACTTGCTGGGCTGGTGGTCGGTCTGTAACCTTTTTGGCATAGTTGTGGGAAATCTTTTTCCTCCAGCATCCGGTGTAGGACCAACGGAATCCCTCGCCCGAACCCCCCTTTCCGAAGCGCCGGCGTCTCGAAACTGCTCCTGGTTAAGTCGGGTAAGTCCTTGTCGAATCATCCAATTCCACCTCCTATGCGCAGGCAACGCTTCGCTCGGTGACCTGGATTCTGGCACCTCGCTTGCAGAGTCAAATTCGTTGATAGCGAACTGCGCCCTACGTGTAGTTATCAGAAGGACCTCCACCGGCTGTCCGGAACCCCGAGAAGCGAGGGTATTGACATATAATTTATGTTGCGAGCCGGCGAATAGCCTCGCGGTGTCATTGTTCGGTTTCGTAGCACTCGGGATTCCTTCACCCCATGTCGATTGACGTGCGTCCGGCAAACTTAGATCGGGATCGGACACGAATCATCAAAGCTCTGGCGAAGTGGCTGACACCTCGTTCCGATGATCGCCGGTATGATTGGTTGTATCGCGAAGGACCTTATGGACCAGCCGACATGTGGTTGGCGGTAACGAAGGAGGATGGTTCCGTTGTTGGAGCAGCTGCAGCATTTCCTCGACGGATTTATGCGGGCGGGTCAGAAATGCAGGCGTACGTGTATGGCGATTTTTTCGTCGCTCCCGAACAGCGCAGTCTTGGATTGGCCTTGCGTCTTCAGCGAGCGTGTCTGGAGGGCATTGAAACCGGGCGGGCGGCTGTCGCTTATGATTTTCCAAGCGCAAGTATGATGGCCATATATCAACGGCTGCAGACTGGAACCCAAAAGGCCATGGTGAGATTGGCGAAACCGCTACGGGCGAACAGAAAACTTCGGGAAAAGCTGAGATTCAAGCCGCTCGTCAGCGCTGTCAGCGCCGCCGCGAACGCTGCCCTCGCGATGCGAGATCAACTATCCCGCGGCAGCACCGATTGGGAGATCGCCCCCCTAAACGGGTCTTGTGGCGAAGACTTTACGATCCTGGCAAGTGAAGTAGGTTCCGCCTGCGGCAATTGTGTGGTTCGCAGAGCGGATTACCTTAACTGGCGGTATCTGTCGCACCCGTTTTGCCGTTACCAGATTCTGACGGCACGACGAAGAGGCCGTCTAGAGGGGTACGTGGCGTTTTGCAACCAGGATGAAGACGGCAAGATTGTAGATCTTTTCGGGATCGAGAGCGAAGACATGTTTGCAAGCCTCCTTCTAGAAGCGTCACGGATGCTGCGGCGACTAGGGGCCACGACCCTGAGTGCTCCAATTTTGTCCTGCCATTCGAGAGTCGCTGATTTCAAACGCTCTGGATTTCGGCGACGGGAGTCTTGCCATGTGGTTCTACATGCGGGACCAAACTCGGCGGCCGCCCGGGCTGTTCCAGGCCGTTGGTTTCTGATGGATGGAGACCGAGATAGTTGATTTTTCTTGGAGCGAAGAATGATTGAAACAAACACAATAACGGTGCGACTTAAGGAGTTCATCCTGCAGAAATTTCCTCTTGCAAAGAAGCAAGGGCTGAAAGGTAGCGATCGAATGCTCGATACCGGAATCATCGACTCCCTTGGAGTTCTCGACTTGGTCGGATTCGTTGAACGCGAATATTCGATCGAGGTATCGGATGAAGAGCTGACTCCTGAAAACTTCCAATCACTAGATGCTTTGACTGCCTTTGTCCAAACCAAGAGTGCGAATGGATCGGGACCTCGTGCATGAAGGTAAAGGCACGGCCAGTCTGTCTCGATTCGGAAAGAAGCATTTTGATAGGGATTCTGGAGAGAAATCTTCCTGAATTACCTCATGCCAGACGCTCTGAATGGCTGTACGATAAAAATCCTGCGGGGAACGCCTGGTCGTGGTTCGCTATTGAGGAAAGCCTGCCCTCGCCAATTGGCGTTGCTACCGTCGTTCCCCGGTTTATGTGGGTTGGAGAATCGCTGAAGCTTTGTGGACAAGTGGCAGATTTCGCCATCGATCCTGGCTACCGTAGTTTGGGACCCGCCATGCTGTTGCAAAAGGCGACTTTTGATCCGGTGAACCGTGGCTTACTCGCGTTTTGTTACGATTGCCCCCCCGACGACCGTGGGATGTCCACGTTTCGCAGGATGGGGATGGAAGCGAATTGCCGAATGCGCCGCTTTGCACGACCGCTGCGAGTGGAGCGCCGATTGGGTGAGAAGCTGGCTTCTAAAAAGCTCGTCTCTATCACCGCCTTGTTCGGCAACCTGGCCCTGAGACTCCTTCCGACCCGGCGACATTCAGCTTCGGGAATCAAAGTATCCGTCCACGAAGGCCGCTTTGGGGCAGAGTTCACAGAACTGGATCGAAACGTAAGAGGGGGGAATCTCATTCGGAGCCGCCGCAGCGCAGAAGATCTCAACTGGCGTTTTCGCGATGATCCCTTAAATCAGTACCAGGTTCTCACGGCCCATCGCGGAGGAGAGCTGGTCGGATATGCGGTCGTGTCACTTGGAGAGCAAGATGCTTATGTTCTCGACCTGTTCAGCCGTTCCGTCGCAGAAGTAGGTCCATCGCTTCTAGACGCCGTTGTCGAGCACGTTCATGACCGGAAAATCCAATCGGTCCATGCATTGTGTGCGGACGGGAGCGAGATGTCTGGGCTCCTTCGAAGCGTCCGTTTCAGCGGCCGGGAGATTTCCGCACGCATCGTTGCTTACGCAAAAGTCGAAACGGAGGCGCATGCTTTCTTGCACGGAAGTCCGAAATGGTCATTTACTCGAATGGATTTGATGGCCTGAGGGGAGGAGGCAAGATGGATTTTCTCGTTCATCACATGTTGCGAACGAGCGCACAGAAACAACCGGGGAAAGAAGCACTCGTCCACGGCGACGAGCGGCTCACCTATCGAGAAGTAGACAACCGAAGTTCTGGTTTGGCAAATGGACTTCGGACCTCGGGTCTAAAGCGCGGCGACCGCGTCGGAATCTACCTAGAAGCTTCGATCTCTCAGGTTCTTTCGATCTTTGCGGTTTCCAAGGCTGGCGGAGTCTTCGTAACGATCAATGGAGGCTTATTTCCCGACCAGGTTTCGCACATCGCCAGAGATTGCGGAATGAAGGCTCTGATCACAACTCCCGCCAAGCTTGCTTCGCTGATGGAAGTTCTCGGGGAAATGCCTGCGCTCGAATTTGTGATTCTCACGTCCGACGGGAACGCAATTCCGTCTCTCAAGCTTCCCGTTCACAGTTTCGAGGAATGCTGCGCATCTTACGCGCCGGCACCCTGGATCGAAGATTCAATCGAGAAGGATCTGGCAGCCATTCTGTACACTTCCGGTTCAACAGGAAAACCGAAAGGCGTAATGCTGAGCCATGCCAACATCATGGCCGGAAGCACGATCGTCTCGACCTACCTTGGAATCACTTCGGCAGAAAGGATTCTCGCCGTTTTGCCTTTCAGTTTCGACGCGGGAATGAACCAGCTCATGACCGCATTTCAACAGGGCGGCACTCTGGTCTTGATAAACTTCGTCTTTGCTCGCGAAGTCGTTCTCTTGCTCCTGAAAGAACGCATCACCGGACTTGCGGGCGTTCCAACACTTTGGAGTCTTTTGGTGCAACCACACTCCACGCTTCAGAAGCAGCCCCTGCCTGATCTGCGCTACATAACCAACACCGGTGGCGCAATGCCACAGACAGTATTGAAAGTACTTCGACAGGCACTACCGACGACCAAGATTTTTCTAATGTATGGTCTCACCGAAGCATTTCGGTCAACTTATCTTCCGCCAGGAGAATTGGATCGTCGGCCGACATCGATGGGGAAAGCGATTCCGGATACCGAAATTCTGGTGATCAACGAAGACGGCCGACTCTGTAAACCCGGCGAGATTGGCGAGCTTGTTCATCGCGGTCCGACTGTGTCTCTGGGATACTGGGGTCGTCCGGAAGACACCCATCGCGTACTGAGGTCAAATCCACTGCTGCCTCCGGAGCTCGGAGACTGCGAGAAGGTCTGCTATTCCGGTGATTTGGTCAAGATGGACGAAGACGGATTTCTTTATTATGTCGGACGTCGCGACACGATGATCAAATCATCTGGATTTCGGATCAGCCCAACGGAAGTGGAAGAGGCACTGTTTCATAGCGGCAAGCTGCGGATGACCGCCGTCATTGGCATCCCCGATGAAATTCTGGGGCAAACGATTAAAGCCTTCGTTGTGCTGCGCAACGGTGAAACACCCGATCCGGAGGGCTTGATCGCCCATTGCGCCGAAAGACTTCCTCGCTACATGGTGCCGAAAACAATCGAGTTCCTGGACGAACTTCCCAAGACCACCAGCGGCAAGGTCGACTATCCCGCGTTGCGCCGTCGCGAAGGTCTCTAATGGAGCAGGCCGTAGCACTCATCGAGCGGTATTTCTCGTCAGTCGGCGGAGAATTGCACATTGGCGGAACGGCTATTTCAACATTGGCTGGAAAGTACGGAACGCCTTTCTTTGTGTACTCCCGCGAGGTAATCGACGAAAAATGGGACCGCTTGCGGCAAGCGCTGCCTCAAGAGTTTTCCATACTGTATTCGGTTAAGGCGAACCCAAACCAAATAATGCTACGCCACTTTCTCTCCAAGGGAGCCGGGCTCGAAATTGCTTCCGGTGGCGAATTTTGCCAAGCCTTGAGCGCGGGTTGTTCTCCCGAAAAAATCCTCTTCGCCGGCCCAGGCAAGACCGAAGCTGAACTCGAACTGGTGCTGAAGCAGCGGATCGGAGAGATCCATATAGAGTCGGCCAACGAGGCCCGCCGGATCGGGGAACTCTGCCGTCGTCTCGGCGTGCACACGAAAGCGGCGATTCGAGTGAATCCTGGCGGTGAAGCAGAAGGCGGTGCCATGCGCATGGGAGGCCGGGCAACTCCCTTTGGCACGGACGAGGAAAGTCTCGATGAAATTCTCGATCTCGTTCTTTCGACCGCCGGAATTGAGTTTACCGGCATTCATCTTTTCACCGGGACGCAGATCCTGGACTTCCAGGTGCTGCTCACCCAGTATCGCAAGGGACTCGAAATCGCACTGAGCGTCTCCCGCCGGTTGAAACGCCCGCTCCAAACCGTTGATTTCGGCGGCGGCCTTGGAATTCCCTATTTTCCGCACGAGCACGAACTCGACATGGAATCGACTCGAGGGGGGATCGAGGCGCTCATGAAGGACGTTCGCAGCGAGCCTCTTTTTTCGGGAACGCACTTCTTAGTCGAACCCGGACGTTACTTGGTGGGCGAAGCCGGGATTTACGTCACCTCAGTTAACGACGTAAAAGTCTCTCGGGGAAAGAAGTTTCTAATCGTCGACGGAGGAATGAATCATCATCTCGCTGCTTCCGGCAATCTCGGCCAGACCATCAAGCGCAATTATCCCGTTGCGATTCTCAATAGGCTGCAGCACACCGGGCCCGCGAGCCGCGAGACGGTGGACGTCGTCGGCCCTCTGTGCACTCCGCTCGATGTGCTTGCTCGCGGCGTTGAATTGCCCCGAGCGGAGGTGGGAGATCTGATTGGAGTTCTGCAGTCTGGCGCCTACGCTCGCTCGGCAAGCCCGCTCGCGTTCCTTAGCCATCCTTCGCCTCCCGAGGTGTGGGTCGACCACGGCAAAGACCAGCTGATTCGCCGTCGCGGCGCCTACTCGGACTATTTGCGTGATCAGATGCCGAATCCCATCGATGGATAAATCAGCCTTCGTCAGGGTTTCCCCTTTAATCCTGCGGAATTTTTTACTTGTCGCCTATCATTTCCCGCCGCAGAGCGGAAGCAGCGGGCTTCTGCGTTCACTTAAATTCTGCCGTAATCTTCTCGCTCACGGTTGGCGCGCGACAGTGCTGACAACCCATCCCCGCGCCTATGAGCGGCTGGAGACGAGCCAACTTTCGGAAATACCCGCCGAGGTGTCCGTAATTCGTTGCTTTGCGCTGGACACACGGCGCCATTTTTCGGTCGCGGGTCGCTATCCACGCTTCCTTGCTCTGCCGGATCGGTGGGTCAGCTGGTGCTTGGGAGCTATCCCCGCCGGTTATCGTGCGATTCGAAAACAGAAAATTGAAGTCATCTTCACCACCCACCCGATAGCGACCGCGATCCTCGTCGGCTGGGCCCTGCACCGTCTCACCGGCAAACCATGGGTCGTGGATTTTCGAGATCTCATGACCGAAGATGATTACCCTACGGACCCGATGACTCATCGGGCCTACCGGTGGATCGAGCGAAGAGTCATTCGCCACGCTGCTCGAATCATCTTTACCGCACCATCGGCCATTGATATCTACCTAGACCGTTATCCCGAACTCGATCGGCAGAGATGTCTGCTGATTCCCAACGGCTATGACGAAGAGGACTTCCGGGATTTGTCGCAAATCGCGGTCTCGAAACCGACGCCCGGCACTCCTCTCCGTATCCTGCACAGCGGTTTGGTTTATCTTTCGGAAAGAGATCCCCGTCCCTTGTTTCGCGCCTTCTCTCGTCTGAAGCGGGAAAGGCAGCTCGATGCGAGCCAGCTGCAAATCGAACTTCGTGCATCCGGAAGCGAGGAGCTCTATTCGAAAATGATTTCCGAGCTCGACATATCTGACATTGTGAAATTGTTGCCGCCGCTTCCATACCGGGCATCGCTCGGCGAAGCAGCCGAAGCGGACGCACTCCTACTACTGCAGGGGGCCTCATGCAGTCGTCAGATCCCGGCGAAAGCATACGAGTATCTTCGACTCCGCAAGCCGATCCTCGCTTTAACCAATGACGATGGCGACACAGCTCACCTGCTCCGCGAAACCGGGGGCGCAACCATTGTGCCGCTTGAAGATGAGAGCGCCATCGTTCGCACCTTGCCCAATTTTCTGCGAAGCCTTCGCCAGGCCAATCATCCGCTTCCCGAGGAAGCGCAGGTACGTCGCTACAGCCGCAGCCAGCAGGCTGCTGATCTCGCTCGGTGTCTAGATGAAGTTGCACGTAAGGAGCGTCAGCGATAGGCTTGCGCGTGCGCTTTACGCGGATGGGAGGCCTGAGGCCCTCTTTCCCACAAAAGGCCCCTGGCCATTCAGGTTACTCAGCCGCGAAGGGAACAACTCGGGGCGAAAGCCTCTGGATCCTAGGTTCCATCCTGCCTCAGGTTTTCCACTCGTCGGCGAAGGAAAATCAGGTAATAGACAGGAATTTTCACCATCTCAGCGAGAACCGTCAAAATGCGCCTGGCGACTGGGCCCCGATCTACTGCGGGATCAGTATTTCGCTCAGGTATAGACAAGAATTCGCACGTGAGGCCAAGGCCGAGCAACTCTCTGCAGCAGAGCTTTACGCGGGGCAAATGATACCAACTTGAGATAACAATCAGTCTTCTAATCCGTTCATGGCGGTCGAGCCACCGGCGCAAGGCTTGAATCTCACTCAGCGTTCCCCACGTCCCTACCGGCGTTCTTTCCACCGCGATGCCTTCCTCAGAAATACATACGAAGAAATGCCGCTTCGGAGGATCGATAGGCGCCGCCAGTTTCAGCAGATCAACCCGCTGCGGCAAGTCTTGATTCGCGAAACGGCGGATCTCAAACCGTCCAACGCTGAGGAGCAGTCTCGGTGCCCATCCTTCTCGGTATAGCCGCAGACCGTGCACCTTGCGGTTCTCCCGGCCGGCAAGCACGAAAATCAGATCCGCTCTCGATCCTGGCTGGTAGGTCGTCAATTGGATTGTCTCAATTGCACATATGACAGAGCAGCCTGGTCTTCGGGTAGCATCGCCTAAATGGGGAGCGAGAGGAACCGAGCGAGCTGGCGCAGTGCCTTCACTGTCGTCAACGTTCCTCGGAAACCATCCCCCAACTCAAATGACCACAGGAAGATGGCGCATTCACTCCACAGACCGCGTGAGGCGGCCCAACTCAACACTGCCTGGACTTGCGGCAACGATCGCAAAGCGCGCACAGCCAAGTAGCAAACGATCGCCAACACGACCGAAGCTGCTACGTCTATCGGATAGTGGCCGCCGACGTAAATTCGGGGAAGCGAAATAGCGACGATCACAAACGCGACGAGAGCCGCAGCAATCTTTCGATGTAGTGGAAGCAAACCGATGGCAACGATCAGGCAGATCAATGTGGAATGACTCGGAAAGCAATTTTCGTTTCCGTACGCCCAAAGGTAGCCCGGATAGAGCGATTGAAAGTCAGAGGCGTGCGACGGAGATGGCCACGCAATCCAGGGGCGTAGCACTACGGTCACCGCAACCGCAATGATGCACGTCAGTGGAATCTCGAGTAATCGTTGCTTTCGTCTTGCCACTTCTTCGCTCGTCTCGTTCCAGGTCAGGTAGTACGCCAAAGCGAACGGGAGAGTGCTCATCCACGGGTTCAGGATGAATATCTCGGCGATGGTGACACGCAAATGGCTGAAAGGCCAAACGCGGTACAGATGCACGAGCAACTCATAGTTGATGGTAGAAAACCATGGCTGCGACTGTGGAACTGGGAGCATGACGGGCCCGGATGTCTCGAAAGCTATTATTGCTCCTTACTGCTTTGGCTGCTCGTCGACGGGCCTACTCTCTCAATCCCCGCCTGCGGAGGAAAGGGAAAACAAGAGAGCCGGTTATTAACGACCGCGGCTTGATGCCCGGGAGCAGATTCTCGCCCCAGCACGACAGACCATCGCAGCCGAAGTTGCTGGAGGTACTGAAAACGCAACCGGCCGGGAGATCCAAACAGCGGCACACTCCTGCTGATCCATCTCGAGAGTTTCACAAACGCGGCTCATATTTTCCAACCGCCGGATAACGACAGCGCTCGGTTTGATTGGCGCCATTGTCCGAGGAACTCTTCCAGATTCTGAAGCAACGACTCTGCTTCATCCAAAGGCTGAGCTCGCGGGGCAATGCCAGCCGAAGGAACCGGCGAGAGCTCATCCAGCTGGAATTCTCGCGCCACTTCTTCCACCAAGTGAGCCGGCACCGGTCGCAAATGGTCAACGTACCCATTTATCAACGCGTGCTCGCAGAGCATGTTCACTTCGCGCGGGATGCCCCTCGAATACCTGTAAATCGTTTGAATGGCTTCCTTCGAAAAAATCGGCTCGCCGTTCGCTCCTGCGATGCGGAGCCGCTCCGCCACGTAGCCGAACGTTTCTTCGAGCGAGAGCGACGACGTGCGACAGCGCAGAGCAATGCCCTGGCGCAATTGCCGCAGTTGCGGATGCTTCAGCTTTTCTTCCAATTCCAGCTGTCCGGCTAGCACAACTTGGAGCTGCTTCTCCGTCGAAATCTCCAAATTCGCTAACAGGCGAATCTGTTCGAGTACGTCGAGGGAGAGGTTCTGCGCATCATCCACGATTAAGACCGCCCGCTCACCCGCTCGGTAAAGCTCAAGTAGCCAGTGATTCAGCCGCAGGAGCGCTTGGCTCTTCTCGCTCGAGTCGCAAGCAATTTCAAAGTCCGATAGAATGCAATCGATAAGTTCGCCGGTGCTCAGTTGCGAATTGGAGATGAACGCTGTCGCGACGCGCTGTTCGCGTAACCAATCACGCAGCCGGTTTAGTAGCGTGGTCTTGCCCGTGCCCGCCTGACCCGTCAACAGCGTGAAGCCCATGCGGTCCTGAATTCCATCGGTCAGGCCGGCCAGCACTTCCTGAATCTGCCCCGTCAAGAAAACATAGCGGACATCCAGAGTGACATTGAATGGGCTCTCGCGCAGTCCAAAGAATCTTTGGTACATAATTTCCTTAGGCTTTCACGCCAATTCCGGAGTCAGAATCTGCCACGCTATAAGCAACCCACCCGTTCGGCTTCTTGATCGCCAGAGAATTGAACTCCGGAGACATCGCAAGCATATCCGGGCGAAGAGAGACATCCGGCTTGGAGAATCGCAATGCACGTGCCACGATCAGAGCGTCCGCCTTTTATCGAATTAACCGGCTTCTTTACAGGTATTTATGGGATGTTCGACAAGGGTGAAGCGTTAACGTGCCGATGAATAAACTCCCGAAACCTTCCACCAAAGAGCAAAATACGTGCCCTTTTCTCCCCATCGCTGGGAACACGGGGCTGGCCAAGAAGCTAATCGGGCGATATTGTCGTCGCAACCGGGCGGCGGATTGCCGCACTCTCTGACAGTGTTGGACCCGTCAAATATTGGACAGACTCCTCCGTTACCTCGAAGAGTGCCCCGTTTCTGAATTCGTCGTCCCGCTAGCCCTTTCCCCAGACCTGACCCACAACTGTACCGCCGGCCAGTTGGCGAGCTCGGGTGGCTTGCGCGATGATGGGGCTGGACGCACGGGCGCTCCCATAACCTGTCCTGCCACGAACCCTTCCTCGTGGCCCTCGCGAGTGCGCCAATTAAAAAGTCCAGGGGTCTTCATGATGACCTTGAGAGGAAGGAACCTCGTTGACTTCGGCCGCGGCTTCGCGGGGGGGCTGATGTTTTTTCTGATGATTTCCGCGTCGCCCGCCTTCGGGCAGCGAGTGCAATCTGGATCAAAGGGGTGCTCGTGGACGAAATCGTGCGCGGTACAGTTCTCCTCAAATACGTCGGCGGGAAACTCAGTGGCTGTGGCGGTCAGCGTGGGCACGTGGGGGACAGGCCCTCAAACGTCGAACGTGACCGATTCACAGGCAAATACTTACGCGCTGGTCGTTTCGATCGGATCAACGTTTCTGTTCTGCACGCCTAAGGTTTCCGCCGGTCCGGACTCGGTCACCTCCACCCTTGCCGTTGCGAACAATCAGGACATGGTAATTCTGGAGTTTCGCGGAAGCTGCACCGTGGATCAATTCGCGACAGCGGCAGGATCTTCGGCATCAGCCGCCTCACCGAGGATTCCAATTCACGCAGGCGATTTTCTCGTTGCCGGAGCCACCTCGGAGTACAACAACACGTTTAAACCCAGCACGGGATTCACCGCGGAAGCAAGCCCTGGAAACATTGCGATTGCTGATTCGCTACAAAGCGGCGCGGGCAAGCAGTCCGTAACATTTACTCTAGACGGTCCGACGAATTGGACAGTTCTGCTGGTAGCGTTTAGCCCTGTGGGCTCCGTCGTTTTCGATACCACTGCAACGCTTAGGTGGGATGACGGTACGCCAGTCGCCGGAACGGTGACAATCGCGCAGGTAATCTCGGGCAATCCTTTGACGATGAATTCACTTGGCAGCTACCCCTTGGACACGAATGGCGTCGCGAAAGGGACGATGAGTCCCGACCCGACGCTGCCGCTGACCTTCTTCGTGACCCTTGTCAGTCCGAGCGGATCCGTAGTGAACTCGGTGACCCTTTTCGCAAACCCGCAAATCCTGCAGGCTTTGCCTCGTATCTTTAACCCGTCGATCGTGCTCGCGAAATTGAACGCGACCGTAACATCCGTATCGTTCTAGGCTGGTACGCGATTCAGCAGAAGTCGATCGAGCCCGGAGTGCCATCCTCGGACGCTGCCCAGAAACGGGTCCTTCTGAGGCGAGTCAAAGCGCCGCTTTGGGCAAGCGCAATCCCACAGCCTTCTCGTCGATCTGTGAGACTCCTGCAAATCGTCTGATTCCCAAGCTTCATGCTCCCTAATCCTGTCGAACCAGCTCTCTGGCCGACGTAGGCAGCCTAATTCCTGTATACTAACTATAAGATGGCCAAGCACGGACAGCGAGGCCCGTGTCGAGAGTTCTATCCAGTATCCGGCGCCCTCTTTTTGGCAGGGTGATTGCGAACAACAGCATACGCTGTTCTTTTGCGCTGAGGACTGCGAATTTCTATGCCTGTAACAGCCGAGGGCCCCATTCTCGACGGGCTGGAAACCTCTGAGCGCAATTGGCAGAGTTGGCTGCAAGTTTCCCTCCTCGCAGCCCTCCTCGCGGTTCTCTATCACCACACCCTGGCGGCTCTAGCGGTGCAATGGTGGGACGACCCCAACTACTCTCACGGCTTTATCGTTCCCCTGTTCTCCGGCTGGGTCGTGTGGAGGGAGCGAAAGCGAATTCTTGCGGAACCCGTGAATCCGAGCTGGTTTGGCCTCCTAGTTATTCTGGCGGGCCTCGGCATTCTTGCGCTCGGAGTCTTGGGCTCAGAGCTTTTTCTGTCTCGTACATCCTTGTTGATCGTGGTTGCGGGGATGATCATTCAATTTCAGGGCTGGCGCCGTTTCCGCGCGATGCTCTTCCCGTGGGCTGTGCTTTTTCTGATGGTGCCGCTTCCAGTAATTGTCTTTAACCAGATCGCACTGCCGCTGCAGTTCCTCGCATCGCGGCTCGCGAGCGGCCTGCTGTCGCTGGTCGGCGTTCCTGTATTGCGCGAAGGCAACGTAATTAACCTGCCGTCACTTTCGCTTGACGTGGTTGAGGCCTGTAGCGGTTTGCGCTCTCTCGTCTCTTTGGTCACGCTGGCCGTCTTCTATGGTTACCTGTTTGAGCCGCGCGCCTGGCGCGGCTTTTTGCTCGTCCTTTCCTCCATTCCCATCGCGGTCGCTGCCAATGCCTTTCGGATAATGGGAAGCGGAATTCTCGGCGAGTACTGGAGTCCGGACAAAGCGGAGGGTTTCTTTCATCTGTTCTCTGGTTGGTTGGTTTTTGTCCTTTCACTGGGACTTCTAGTTCTCTTTCATAAGATCCTTACCTGGTCTGGCCGGTACTGGCCGTCGAGGCCCGCGCGATGAAACCTCTCGCCTCGTGGAAACGCTTCCTTCCCGTCGTCCTGCTCCTCGCCGCTACGGCCGCGCTTCTTCGGGCGGGCAACGCGAACGAAATCATCCCGCCGCACGGCGATCTGGCTTCTTTTCCTGCTGCCATTGAGTCTTGGCGCGGAATGGATGTCCCGATGAGCGCCGAAACCCTCGCCGTTCTTGGCGCCGGGCAATTTCTTGTGCGTGATTATCGTCGCTCGCCCGTAGAACCTTATGTGAATTTGTACATCGCCTATTTCCCCTCGCAGCGCACCGGCGATACGATTCATTCCCCGCAGAATTGTCTTCCCGGTGCCGGCTGGACTCCTGTTAAGTCGGGCCGGCTGTCTGTTCAGCGGAACGATGGCGCGGCGATCTCGATCAATCGTTTCATCATCTCGCGGGGACTAAATCGCCAATTGGTTTTGTTTTGGTACCAGGCGCACGGCCGCGTCACGCCGAGCGAGTATTGGGCCAAGATATTCCTTGTCACTGACTCAATTCGCATGCACCGAACCGATGGGGCCTTGGTGCGCGTCGTCACCCCCATCGGGAATGGAACCGAGGAATCAGCTGAAGCCAGAGCGCTGGAATTTACCCATCAACTCCTTCCTCTGCTTGACTCTTACATACCCCGTTGAGGCGATACTCAGCTGGTTCCGGCGTCGAAGCGTTACTATTGTGCCGTGACCCTTTAGGCGGAGAAAAATGACATCTGGTGAGAGAAGTCGATTTTGGATGGGATTGATTCTCGGAGCGAGCTTGCTCGCCGGCTGTTCCCGTGATCCTCAGGTCCTGAAGAAAAAGCACCTCGACAAGGGCGAGTCCTATTTCCAAGCCGGCAAATACCGCGAGGCCGCGATCGAATTTCAGACTGCCATCCAGATTGATCCGCGCTTTGCTTCGGCCCATTACGAACTGGCGCAATGCTACCTGAAACAGCAGGATTGGCAGCGCGGCTATCAGGAACTGGTTCGGGCGATCGATCTCGAGCCCAACAACTGGAAAGCTCAATTGACGCTCGCAAACATTCTCCTGGCCGCCGGTAAATTCCCGGAAGCACGTGATCGCGCGGGAATTGTTCTAAAGGGTGACCCCCAAAATGCCGAAGCTCAGATGCTGCTGGCCAATGCCGATGCCGCATTAGGAGATCCTCAGAAAGCTTTGGGCGAAGCGCAACGAGCCTTGCAGATGGATCCCAACCGCGCTCCGTCCTACATCAACGTCGCTTTGCTCGAGGAAAAAAACGGTGACATGGCCGCCGCCGAATCACATTTTCAGAAAGCGGTCGCGCTCGACCCAAAATCGGTTCCCGCCGTCATTGCCCTCGGTGAATATTATCAGCACCGCAAGCGCTGGGGGGAAGCGCAGAAGCAGTTTGAAGCCGCCATCGCGCTCGATCCCCGAAATCCCATGCCTCACGCCACTCTCATCTCTTTTTACTTAAGCGAAGACCAGAAATCCACGGCCGAGCAAACCGCCATCGACGCGAAGAAAGCCCTCGAAGATAATCCCGCCGGTTATAGAATCCTCGGCGATTTCTACCTAAGTCAAGGTGACAACGGCAAAGCGCTCGCCGAGTTTGCATCTCTTCACTCTGAGCATCCCAAGGATCCAGCCACTGCCAGGATCTACGTCCAGCTTCTGATTCTTCAGAATCGCCTGGACGATGCCGCCAGGATCAACGATGCGATTCTGAAAGATTCTCCCAAGGATGGCGACGCTCTGGTTCTTCGCGGACAGATTCTTGCCCGTAAAGGACAGCCGGCCGACGCTGTCCACGTTCTCGAGGGAGCCGTCAAGGACTCACCGAACAACGCAGCCGCGCATTATTACCTTGGCGTCGCGTATGCCGGTACGTCAAACCTTGGCAGGGCTGAATCGGAATGGCGTCGAGCTGCAAAACTTCAACCTCGCATGGCCGATGCCCAGAGGGCGCTCGCAAACCTTGCTTTTCGCAGGGGCGACTCAGCGCTGCTGGCGGAAAGCAGCGAGCAGTTAATGAAGATCGAACCGCGCGTTCCCGAGGGGTACATCTTTCACGCCCAGAGCCTGTTTCGCAAGGGCAACCAGGCGGGAGCCGAAGCGGATCTGAAGAAGGCGATCGAAGTTGCCCCGCAGAGTTCAAGCGCTTACACCAGCATGGGCGATCTACGACTGGCTCAAAAACGATATGAGGAAGCCGAAAAACTCTTCACCCAAGCGCTCTCCCTGACCCCGTCTTCAGAAAACGCCCTCCGTGGCCTGGTGAATATCGACCTTTCCCGCAAACAGCCCGCCAAGGCGCGCAAGCGCGTTCAGGATCAGATCGCGCTCGTTCCAAAGAGCAGCGCGTTTTATACTCTTCTTGGGCAGACCGAACTTCAAAATCAGGACAAGAGCAAAGCGGAAACCGCGTTTCAAAAAGCGATCGAGCTCGACAACAACAACGTCCCAGCATTTCTATTCCTCGCGGCCGTTCAGGTCGATCGAGGCTCGGTAGATCAAGCCATTGGAGGATACCAGCGCGCCCTTCAATCGAATCCGCGCGACGTTCGGCTTTACGTCTCCCTGGGAAGTTTGCTCGAAACCAAAGGCCAGTGGCAGGAGGCTGAGGGCAACTACAAAAAGGCTCTCGATATTGAGCCGGACTACCCCGCCGCGGCCAACAATCTCGCCTATCTCATGCTCGAGCACGGCGGCAACATCAACGTCGCGCTTACTCTCGCGCAAACTGCCCGCAAAGGCTTGCCCGACCTTCCCAACGCCGCTGACACGCTCGGTTGGGCTTACTACAATCAAGGTGTTTACAGCGCCGCCGTTGGCCTCCTGCAGGAAGCGGTCAAGGGCAATCCCCAGAGCGCCACCTATCACTATCATCTCGGTTTGGCCTATCAGAAAAACAACGATCCGCCGATGGCGAAAAAGGAACTGGAAGCCGCGCTGAAAGCCAATCCGAAGTTTGAACACTCCGACGATATCAAAAAACTCCTGAGCGAATCTCGATAGACAGTCGATTCTCGACTCGTTCTCTTCACACGCCAAGCCGGTATTGGACGCCGCGCGCTTACATCGTAGAATGGCCGCGCACGATCTCCCAGGTGGACACTCAGATGGACACCCCTATGAATACCCCTATGAATACAAAGACCCGGCAAAAAACGCTGCGTTTGCTCTCGAACGGCGTCTACGTGCTGACCTCTAGCGCTGCCGATCATCTCGGCGTCGCCACCGTCACCTGGGTTTCGCAGGCTTCCTTCAAGCCGCCACTCCTGATGGCCGCCGTTCGCAAGAACAGCAACGTCTTTCGCTGCCTCGCGGAAAGCCGCGTCGCCGCCCTGCACATTTTGGGCAGCGATCAACGCGAGGTGGCCCAAAAGTTCTTCTCGCCCACCAAGGGTCAAACGAAGGGCAATGACGGCTCGCTCAACGGAGAACCCTTCACCATAGGCAAAACCTCCGCGCCCATCCTGAAGAACATCCGCGCGTACGTCGAATGCCGGGTCATCGACATCCGTGAACAGTACGGCGATCACGCCGTGGTGGTCTTGGAAGTGATCGAAGCGGTTTGCAGCGAGGATTTCCACCCGCTCACAGTCGCCGACTCACCCTGGGAATACGGCGGATAACCCCAACTCCATTCTTCTCGGCCGCCTCGCCGCCGGTCCGCTGTCCATGAATCTCATTGAGACCTGCCGCCAAACTCCACTATAATTGAGTGTTTGACAAGCAGGGAGAGGCCTCACCGGGATATGTTGAAAAGCATTCAGCAGCGGGACTTGGACCGGAACCGGTGGATCAAAATCACCATGGGTATCATTCTGGTGATCATCTCGGTCACCATGGTGCTCACCATGATTCCCGGCCCGGTCGGCACCATGAACACGAAGGCCGACAGCGTTGCCAACGTCGGCGGCCAGGAAATCAGCATCGCCGACGTCCAGCGCCGGCTCACTCAGGCCATGCGAGGACAGGCGATCCCCGAGGTTCTCCGGGGCATCTACGCCAAGCAAATCGTCGACCAGATGATTTTCCAGCATGCCCTCGAACTCGAGGCAAAGCGCCTCGGGATTCGCGTGACGCCCGAAGAACAGCGCGAGCGCATCAAGCAGATTCTTCCCACGGCCTTCGCCGGCGATACGTGGCTGAAGGACCGCTATGCTGCCGAGGTGCAAGCCCGCGCCGGTATGTCCGTCGAAGAGTTCGAAACCTTCCTGCGAAACGAGATGTTGCTCGAAAAGTTCCGCGAACTCGTCACCGACGGCATCGCCGTCACACCCGAGGAAATTCAGCAGGAATTTCGCCGCCACAACGAAAAAGTTCACATCGAATTCGTCTTAGTGAAGCCGGCCGAGCTGGCCTCCGCAATTCACCCCGAGGAAGGCGAGCTCTCCGCCTACTTCACCAAAACCGCTGCGAAATACCAGGTGCCCGAGAAGCGTTCCACTCGCTACGCGCTGCTCGACATCGCCAAATTGCGCGAGCGCACCCAGGTGCCGGACGACGCCCTGCGCGCTTACTACAACGCGCATATCGACCAGTTCAAGGTCGAGAACCGCGTTCACGTTGAACATGTTCTCTTCAAGACCATCGGAAAGACCGATGCCGAAATCGCCGAAATCCGCCAGAAAGCCGAAGACGTCCTGAAAAAGGCCAGGAGCGGCGCCAATTTCGAAGATCTGGCCAAGAATTACTCCGAGGACGACGCCACCAAGCCCAAGGGCGGCGATCTCGGTTGGATCGTCGAAGGACAAACCGTGCCCGAGTTTCAGAAGGTCGCCTTCAGCGAGCCGAAAGGCGCGATTTCCGACCTCGTGAAAACTCAATACGGTTTCCACATCATCAAGGTGCTCGACCGCGAAACCGCGCACACAAAAACTCTTGAAGAAGTTCGCAACGAAATCATGCCCATCATTCTCGACGAAAAGGTCAACGCCCAGGCCAACGACATTTCCGCGCAAATGGCCGCCGCCGTTCGGCAATCCAACCGTCAATCGCTCGATGACCTGGCCAAGAAATTCAATCTCGAATTGGGTGAAACTCCTCCCGCTTCCGCCACCGAACCGCTCGGAGCTCTCGGAAGTTCTCAGGACCTTCACCAGGTCGTGTTTCAGCTTCGTCCCGGAGAATTGAGCGCGCCCCTGCAACTCCCGCAAGGCTTCGTCATCATCTCCGTGAAAGACGTCCTCCCGGCGCATCAGGGGACCCTGGCGGAAGTGCGCGACAAGGTTCTCGCCGACTACCAGCAGGACAAGTCGATCGAGCTGGCTCGCGCCAAAGCGGATGATTTCGCTAAGCACATCCAGGCCGGCGAGGATTTCGACAAGGCCGCCAAGGCCCTCGACTTGGTCGCCAAGAACCCCGATTCGTTCTCTCGAACCGGCACAGTGCCTGATCTGGGGACCGCTCAGCAGCTTTCCGCCGCCTTCACCATGCCCGTCGGACAGGCCAGCGCGCCCGTGCAGATTGCCGGAAACTGGCTGGTGTACAAAGTGGTCGGCCACGAAGCGGTGATTCCCGAGGATCTCGCCAAGCAGAGCGATCAACTTCGCGAGGAACTTCTGCAGACCAAGCAGCAGGCGGCCTTCGAAGCCTTCCGCGTTTCGCTCGAAGACCGCCTAAAGGCCGAAGGAAAGCTCGCCATTAACGGCGAGGCGATGAAGCGCTTGACGCGCTCCAGCTAGCCCGCAGGAATTCCATAAACTGCTGATAATACACACTTTAGCTATTAAGAACTACCCTCTTGCCCTGGTTGCACGTCTTTCGCTAGAATGCCCTTACCGCAGAGCCAGCCCCGAAAGCCAGCGGGGCCCGTTCCTGAAGGCTGAGCCTTTCCCGGCCTGACGCTTGTTGGCAGCACGAGATCGCTTTCGTCAGGAGACTACTATGCCGTCGAGAAGGCTAAAATCCAGTGATATCGAGCTTCTTTCTGTTGCCCGAAGAACCGGTCGTCGTTCATCGACCTTGAATCCAGTGGCATCGTTCCTAGCAGCGAACAAGAAACTGAGGAGCAACATGTCCGCGAAGAGCAGCACCTCCGGTAACGACTACGTTTGCGCGATCGAGAGGAACCAGAATGGGAAGTACAATGTCCGGGTCCGAGCCGTCTTCGGCCACGACGGCTGGACCCTTCCCGTCTATTTCCTTGCGTCATCCTTCAACGCGGCCATGAAGAAGCTCGAAGAAGCGCTCCAGCTCCTGCAGAAGAACGAAGAGCGCCTCCGCTTCTGGGGCGTCGAACGCACCGACGATCCCAACATGGCCGGCGACCTCCTCCAGGAGCACGGCCTGTGGCTTGACCGCCGCCGCGAGTTCCCGCGCAAGGTCGCCGAGCTAGGCGTCCCGCGCGAACGCCCGGTGCCGGCCTCGATGCTGGCTCCCATGCGCCGCGTGCTGGCCGACGCGGTCGCGGGCCCGCGCGTCGCCGCCGCAGGCGACTAACCGCGCTGAAACACTCGCGTCCGCCGCCGGATGAGACAGCCTAAACTCGGTCCCTGAACTTCAGAAGTGAAATTCCCTCTGCAGAATTCACAGGCACGCACACGAAGTAAAAACGCGGGGCTAGCCAAGCATCTAGCGCGAGAGTACGCTCTACGTATGAAGCCGGAATTCTCCACCGGTAGTCGTCACCGAGCGCTATGCCTCCTTCTCGGAACGCTCTTGTTCGCGACACTCCTAGCGCCGCGCGCCGATTCTCAAGAGCGGAGTCAGAGGAGCGCTCCCGAATCCTCCTTTTCTGTCCCTCCCGGAACCATTCTGCCGGTTCGCTTGAACCCCACGATTTCTTCTGCCAAATGCAAACCAGGCCAGGAAATCACCGGCCGAATCATGCAGGACGTGCCTTTGCCGTCAGGAATGAAGGTTCGCGAAGGAAGTAAGGTGATCGGTTACATCGTCAACGTGACGCCCGCCACCAACGGAGCCGGCGCAAGCGTGTCACTCCAGTTCGACAAACTCGCGTCCTCGCATCGCACCATCTCCATCGCCACGAATCTCCGAGCCATTGCGGGGTTCATGCGCGTGGCCGAAGCTCAGACGCCTCCCATGGGCGCGGGGGAAAGCGAAGTGTTCAGCTGGCTGACCACCGTGCAAATCGGTGGCGATGTCCGCTACGGCGAAGGAGGACCTGTCACCACGGGAGACCGCAGAAATCAAACGGTGGGCAGGGCAGTCGCCGGCGGTGTTCTGAGCCAAGTCAGGGCCAGCACGGGCGCGAAATGCCGGGGCGCAATCGATGGCAATGATAGCCCGCAGGCGCTGTGGGTGTTTTCCTCCGATGCTTGCGGCGCCTATGGTCTCGAGCACATTCAGATCGCTCATGCCGGCCGCACTGAGCCAGTCGGCGTGATCGAATTCGCCTCTGACAGCGGCGATGTTGAGATTCGCAGCGGAGCAGGGATGCTCCTGCGCGTGAACGCCAGCAGCCCCAACTAACCCGGATCCCACAACGGCATCGCGGAGGACCACATGGGCCGGTTCCAGTTCTTTTTCGTTGCATTGGCAGCAGCCAGTTTTGCCGCCGGGATCGCCGCAGTACGCACGGATGTGCGTGGCAATGAGCGAAGCAACCCCTCGCCGCTCTCGCGCGTCGGCTTGGTGAGCCCGGCTGCTCCCATGCTCCAGCCGCGCTCGGGCCACAGCGCCACGTTGCTTCCAGACGGCAAGGTTCTCATTGTCGGCGGTATGCGGCGCAACCAGGACTTCTACCGTTCCGCCGAGTTGTATGACCCCGCCTCGGGTAAGTTTCAAGCCGCTGGTGAAATGACCCTGGCGCGGGTCGGACAAGTAGCCAAATTGCTTCCGTCAGGAAGAGTATTGATTGCAGGCGGCTGGATCGGACACGGGTGCACGGATTCCGCCGAGCTTTACGATCCCGCGACAGGAAAATTTACGACGATCTCGAAAATGACCACGCGGCGTGGCCAGCCGAGCGCCACTTTGCTGGCCAATGGAGATGTTCTCATTGCCGGAGGCGCCGACCATGACGCTCCTGGAGGAATCGCCTCGGCCGAAATCTTCCACTCCTCGACGCTGACGTTTGAACCTGTGGGCTCGATGAGCCATGCGCGCATCTCGCAGACAGCGACATTGCTCAACGACGGGCGAGTGCTCGTCGCCGGGGGGCGCGGTGAGGGCGTCACGGCAAGCGCCGACCTCTTCGATCCCCAAACTGGAAAGTTTACCGAAACCGGCAGCATGCTTGCCGCGCGCTACAAACACACCGCGGGCCTTCTTCCCGACGGACGCGTTTTGATTGCCGGGGGCTCCGATGACCGCGACTGGCGCGGCGCCATGAACAAAGCGGAAATCTACGATCCTCGCACCGGAAAGTTCAGCGCTACCTCGCCCCTGAACGATGTTCGCTTCAAACTTCCCGAGGAGGCCGCGCAACTCGCGTCCGGAGGAGTGCTCATTTCCGGCGGCAGCACCAAGGTTGAACTCTACGATCCGCAGAGCGGCAAATTTGTCCTGGCCGCGGGCCAGATGAACGACGCTTGGCATTTCATGACCGAAACGCGGCTCAAGGATGGAAGAGTGCTCCTCGCAGGTGGCTACCCAAGTAACGACCAAGCCACAGCACAAACCTGGCTCTATCGCCCTTAGGAATCCTAGAAATTCAATTCTCCAAGGCAACGATTCCGTTCGTCTTGCGGCAAATTGAGAGGCATAGAGATATAGAGCGTTTCCATCGCGGTCCAGAAAAGACGCGCGGCGGAGAGGATAATGGGACTCCTCAAGAACAGTGGCCAGACTGAACCCGGGCTTGTTTTCCCCGGCAAGGCTGGTTACAGCGTGTGGAGCAAGGGCAGGATGTAGGAGACTGAACTCGCGTACCCTTGGGATATTCAAGTTAACGCGGGTGCCCGAACCGACCTTTGCAATTGTGAAACCCTCCTCCGCCAATTTATCGTACGCATTGAGAACAGTATGGCGAGAGATTCCTAACTCTCTTGCCAGCGCGCGACTGGATGGCAGCCGTTCTCCTGTGCAAAGGTCACGAGAAAGAATTCCTTCGCGCAGAGCGAGGAATACTCGGCGATGCAGGGGACCTGAAAAGCGTTCAAGAGCAAGCGAAGGCATTCTCAATGATGGTGGACGCTTAGCCATTTGCCCCGGGCGTTGTTGAGCTCCCGCAAAATGGTACCCTTTTCATCGCAAAATGGCACTTGCGCGAGCGCCGCAAGCAGCCTTAGAGTCGTGTTCAATTTGGCCTCCGAAGGAGGACCCATGGCCGTGGTGACCATCTTTGTGTCGAATATGGATCGCGCTGTCCGCTTCTATACCGAGATTCTCGGGATGAAATTGGAATATCGGTTCGGTGACCATTGGGCGACGCTCAAAAGTGACGATGGCATGACGGTTGGTTTGCATCCAGCTTCCCAAGAATCACCCGCTGGAAGAAAGGGTTCGATCACCATCGGGTTTGAAGTCTCCGGACCCATTGAGAAGGCTGTGGCCGCGATGAAGGAGAAAGGTGTGAAGTTCGTAAGTCCGATTGTTGACGACAAACAGATTAAAGCGGCCCATTTCGAAGATCCCGACGGTAATGAGATGTATGTGGTCGAAGTCCAGCAGCAGTGGAAGGAGTACGATAAGACCAAAGCCGCTACCTAGTTTCGCTCGCTTTCTCGCAGTGCCCCTTGAAGGGCCAGAACCTGACTACGAGATGCGAACAACCCTGCGCCGCCCGGCATCACTTCGCGCGCAGCAGCACCTCGCCCTGCGCGACGACAACGTCATTAAGTGAGAGGCGATACTTAAAGGAGCCCGGGTTCGTGCCCGAGCGCACCGGGCCGCTGACCAACTTGACGCCTGGAGGCGCCTGGAACACGTTCGAAGAAAACGGGCAGCGCTGCGAATCGAATTCAATCTTGATGTTTCCCGCGTTCGAAATCCATTCCACCTGGTCGCCGGGATCGAGGACGACTACTTCGGGCAGCACGCCGACCATGACGCGTTTTTCAGGCACTCGAAGAATCCTTGCACAGCGGATTTGCGCGGCGCCAGCATACTACAGCTAGGAGCGAGCGAGACGATCCGGCGCGCTCGGTCGAGACGCGGCGCTCCGGCGGGAGGTTAGCGAACGACACGCAAGCCGTAACGGTACAACCAGTTTCGCTAGGGAACGCCAAGAGCGATGCGCTAGGAGATTTCGCGAACCGCGGCCACGATGTGCCGCGCGGAAATACCGAAGGCCTCGAGAAGTTCGTCGGGCTTGCCAGAATGCGGCATGCGTGTGACGGCGAGAAGACGAAAACGCGAGGGCGCAACTCCGACTTGCGCGAGCGCGGTGATAACCGCTTCGCCGATTCCACCTTCCGCCCAGTGATCTTCCACCGTAATCAAGCGTCCGCCCGTCGCTTCCATCTGATCGGCGAGCGCTTTTCCGTCGAGCGGCTTCACGCAGTAAAGGTCGATTACGCGAATGGGGACGCCTTGCGACTTCAATTGTTGGGCGGCCTTGAGCGATTCGTGAAGCGTCACCCCCGCGCCAATAACGGTCACGCGATCCTGCGCCGACTGTTGCAGCACCTTGAAACCGGGAACCGGGAATTGTTCGTCGTTCTTGTAAAGGATGGGAGTCTTGGGCCGCGAAGTGCGCAAATAGTTGATTCCGCCACGCCGCGCCATCGTTTCGGTAAGCCGCTCCGCAGAGACGGCGTCGCTCGGATAAAAAACTGCCGAGCTGTGCACCGCGCGAAACGCGGCGATATCCTCGAGCGCCATTTGCGACGGCCCATCTTCGCCGATGGAAATACCGCAGTGAGAGCCACAGAGGTTGATGTTCGCGCGGCTGATGGCGGCCATGCGCAGCTGATCGTACGCGCGCGAAAGGAAGCAGGCAAAGGAATCGAGGAAAGGCACTTTTCCGCGCGCGGCGAGGCCAACGCCCGCGCTGACGATGTTCTGCTCTGCGATGTATCCCTGAAAAAAACGCTCGGGATAAGCATCGCCAAAAATCTCCGAAAACGTGGAATTCTTGACGTCGCCCGACATCGCGACGATGTGGGGATTCACGGCCGCGAGGCGCTTAAGCGCATAGCCGTAGGCCTCGCGCGTGGCCACTTGTTTTCCGGCTTCATAATCCGGTGCGGCGGGTGATGGAAAATCGGGAGGCTGCGGGAGGGAAGTACGCTCGTAAGACTTGCCCGGATCGGCGGGAACGTTCGGCGCAACACCAATCTCCTTCAGCGCTTCGGCGAGCTGATCTTTCGAGAACGGCTTCCCGTGCCAGCCATTTTTCCCCGCTGCAAAACTGGCGCCGTGGCCTTTTATCGTGCGCGCGATGATCGCTTGCGGCCGGCCTTTGGTGGCTTTTGCGCGGTCGAGCGCGGCGAGAACGGCGGCGACGTCGTGCCCATCGATTACTTCGGCGGCCCAACCCTCGGACTCGAATTTGCGGCGATATATTTCCATGTCGTGCTGGTACATCGTGGGCTCGCTCTGGCCGAGCGCGTTGACGTCGGCGAGCACCGTCAAATTCTCGATCTTGTAGTGTCCCGCGAATTCCGCCGCTTCCCAGACTTGTCCTTCAGCCATTTCACCATCGCCCATCATGACGTAAACGCGCGTCGGACTCTTGTCGAGCCGCGCGCCGAGTGCCAAGCCAACACCAACCGAAAGTCCCTGGCCGAGCGAACCGGTGGCGGCGTCAACACCTGGAATGCGCGGAGTGGGATGGCCTTCGAGTTCGCTTGAGAATTGGCGCAGGGTCATCACCCGCGAGACGGGAAAAACACCGGCTTCGGCGAGCGCGGCATACAGCAGCGGTGCGGCGTGGCCCTTCGAGAGCACAAAGCGGTCTCCGTCCGGCGAGGTTGGATTCTTGGGATCGAACTTCATGGCATAGAAGAAAACTCCCGCGGCAAGCTCCGCGGCGGACATGCATGAAGTCGGGTGGCCGGAACCGGCGGCGGTGGTCGACATCATCGAGTACGCGCTCAGCAGGCGCGCCTTTTCGCCGATGGCGGTAACGGTCGACGCGGATGGTCCTGCCGGAGATGTTGCGCTCATGGTGGCTCCTTGCTTTGGTGTTTTCAGTCCAAGTCCCAATATTACCGCGTTCTCAATTCTGCTGCGAGCCGGTTTGATCCGCCCCACTCACCTTCTACGACCTGTGAAAGACGAATTGATTTTCGGCCAGTCTAAACGTAGAGTCCTCTGGGTTCCGTTTTCGAGGAGAGATTTCATGGACGCGATAGCGATCATCGTAAATGGCAAACCGCATTCGGTGGAAGTAAGTCCAGACACGCCGCTGCTGTGGGTGCTGCGCGACACGCTGGGGCTGACGGGCACAAAATTCGGATGCGGCATGGCGCTGTGCGGCGCTTGCACGGTTCATGTGGACGGCGAGGCGACGCGCTCCTGCACCACGCGCATCAGCACAGCGGCGGGCCGCCGCATTACCACGATCGAAGGGCTCTCAGAAGACGGACAGCATCCTCTGCAAGTCGCCTGGCTCGAAGAGCAAGTGGCGCAATGCGGTTATTGCCAGGCAGGCATGATCATGACCTCGGCTGCGCTGCTCGCGAAGAAAACAGCGCCCAGCGATGCGGATATTGACGAGGCTTTGGGCGGGCACATTTGCCGCTGCGGAACCTATCAGCGAATTCGAAGTGCGATTCACGGCGCGGCATCGAAAGCCGTGGCGAGCGGAGGGACGCGATGAGTTCCTCGACGCCATTCACGCGACGCGATTTCCTGAAGACCGGGGCAGCGGGAAGCGCCAGCCTGGTGGTTGGATTCTATCTTCCCGGAATCGTGTCGGACGCCAGCGCGACCGGAAAAGCGTTTGCGCCGAATGCTTTTGTGGAAATCGACTCGAGCGGCGAGATTCGCATCTGGGTGGCACGTTCGGAGATGGGGCAGGGCCCCCGCACTGCGATGACCATGATTCTCGCCGAGGAATTGGACGCGGATTGGTCGCACGTAAAAGTGGTGCAGGCGGATTTCGATGCAAAGTACGGCGACATGACCACCGGGGGCAGCGCGAGCGTGCGTTCTTCGTGGGACCCGCTGCGTAAGGCGGGCCGAACCGCGCGCGACATGCTCGTCACCGCGGCACAGCAAACCTGGAACGTTCCCAGGAGCGAATGCGCGACGCACGATAGCGCCGTGATTCACACGAAATCGCACCGGCGCTTGACCTACGCCGCGCTGGCGGCAAAAGCGTCGGCGATTCCTGTGCCGAAGGACGTTCCCCTAAAAGACGCGAAAGACTACCGGATCGTTGGCACGAGACGGGAGCGTGTGGACGGCTCGTTTATCGTCATTGGCGAAGCGCATTACGGAATCGACACGAAGCTGCCTGGAATGCTCTACGCCGTTGTGTCCCGGCCACCGACTTTGGGCGGACGCGTGAAAAAGTTCGATCCGGCGAGCGCGCAGAACGTGGAAGGCGTGCGCCATGTGGTCGAGGTGCCGGTAGTCGAAATGCCGCCGCTTTTCGGCGAAGAGCGGGCCGCGAATTCCGGCCACCAGCACTACCTGTGGGGCGGCGTGGCGGTGGTGGCGGATACGACTTACCAGGCGATCGCCGGGCGGCGCGCGCTGACCGTGGAATGGGATCAAGGCGCCGGCGCGGAAGAATCCACTGAAAAGCATAGGGCCAGGTGTGCGGAACTGGTGAAAGGCACAGGCAAAGAACTGCGCAAGATCGGTGACCCCAACGCGGCGCTGGCAAGCGCCACGAAAAAAGTGGAAGCGGAGTACGAACTGCCCTACCTGGCGCACACGCCGATGGAACCGCCGAATTGCACGGCGTCCGTTCGTGACGGCAAATGCGAAATCTGGGCGCCCACACAGAACGCGCCGGGGATGGCAGCCGCGCTCGCCAATGCGCTGAACATACCCGCTTCGGCGATCACGATTCACGTCACGCTACTTGGCGGAGGCTTTGGCCGCCGGCTGAACATTGATTACGGCGTGGAAGCCGCGCTGGTGGCGCGTGCAGCCGGCGCACCGGTAAAAGTTTTCTGGACGCGAGAGGATGATGTTCGCCACGATTATTACCGCCCGATGAGCCACCACCGACTGCGTGCCGGACTCGACGCGCAGAATCAGGTAACTTCGTGGCTGCATCATGTTGCGGCGCCGACCACCGATGGGTTCTATCTCGGAGGCGACATTCCCGACACGGGAGGCACGGAGCTGGCCGGGACAGGCCTGCCGGCCGGGACCGTTCCGAACAGCCTCCTTGAGGCGAGTTTTCTGCATACGGCGCTGCCACGCGGATATTGGCGCTCAGTCGACGTTTCCTGGAACCACTTCGCGGTCGAGAGTTTCATCGATGAAGTTGCGCATGCGGCGGGAGCGGACCCCGTCGAAATGCGCCGCCAATTGATCGGAACCAAGCAGCCTCCTGCCGGGAAATCGGAGGACGAAAAGCCGGTGGACGTTAACCGGCTGCGTGCGGTGCTCGATCTCGCAGTCAAGGAATCCGATTGGGGCACGCAGCTCCCGAAAGGACGCGGGCGCGGAATTGCACTGCTGTATTCCTGGGGGACGTACATCGCGCAGGTCGCGGACGTGACAGTCGCGAAGGATGGAAGCGTTCGCGTGAATCGCGTAGTCGTTGCGCTTGACTGCGGACAGGTGATTAATCCGGACATGGTGGCCGCGCAGATGGAAGGCGGAATTTGTTTTGGATTGACGGCGGCGCTCTACGGCGACGTGACCATGGAAAACGGCCAAGTGCAGCAGAGCAATTTCAATAATTACCAGATGCTGCGCATCGGCGGCATGCCACGCATTGAGGTTCACATTATGCCGAGCCATGAGGCGCCGGGGGGAGTGGGCGAGCCGCCGGTGCCATCGATTGCGCCGGCAGTGGCGAATGCGATCTTTGCGGCGACGGGAAAGCGCCTGCGGCGACTCCCGTTTCAGAGCGAGGAACTCGCGCAGGCGTAAAAGGAACGCCGCGCGGGCGTGTTCTACGAAGTATCCGAAAGATCAGCGCCCTTCGCTTCTTTTCCGGTGATGGTAACGACAGCTACGAGTGTGGCGATGATTACGACGGTCCAGGCGAGAACGGGCGCGAAGGTGCCGTTGTAGTGTTGCTCAGCTATTTTTGCCTGAATGACAGCGTTCTTCGAAGCCAGCAGATTCCCTAATTGGTAGGCAAGCCCAGGAAAAGTTCCGCGAACAGCGGGCGGCGACAGCTCATTCAAGTGCGCCGGAATCACTCCCCACGCACCCTGTACCATGAATTGCATCAAGAAGGCTCCCAGCGCCAGCATGGGAGCGGTGTGCGAGTAAGCCCAGAGCGGAATCACAGGAAGAGCCAGAAGCGCGGCGATGAGAATCGCCTTGCGACGGCCGATGTGCTCGGACCAAGTTCCAAAGATGATGCCGCCGAGCAGCGCGCCGATGTTGAAGATGATAGCGACCAGACCGACCGTCTTCGGCGAAAACCCATGGTCCTTTTGCAGAAATGTGGGATACAAATCCTGCGTGCCGTGGCTGAAGGAATTGAAGGCGAACATCAGGACGATGAGGAAGAGAAAACTTCCGAGGTAAGTCATGATGTCCTTGCCGATCTGGTGCTCTTGTGCCGCGAGCTTTGCGACGCGGCCCTGTTTCCACGCGGGTGATTCGTCAACCTTGGTACGAATGTAAATCACCAGAAACGCAGGCAGCGCTCCTACAACAAACATTCCGCGCCATCCAATCCAGGTGAACAACGTGCCGTAAACCAAAGCGGCCATCAGATAGCCGACTACGTAGCCCTCCTGCAGAAGCCCGGAAAAAAAGCCGCGGCCTTTCACAGGTAGTGTCTCAAAGGCTAGCGCCGCACCTACACCCCATTCGCCGCCCATGGCGATGCCAAAACACGCGCGCATGATGAGAAAAACATGCAGCGACGGAGCAAAGGCGGAGGCCAACTCGAAGACGGAATAAGCGATGATGTCGACCATCAGCGTGGGGCGCCTGCCGAAGCGGTCGGCCATCAGCCCGAAGAGAAATGCGCCGACGGGGCGCATCGCGAGCGTGAGGAAAATGGCCTCGGCGATGGCCGAAACCTTGGTATTGAATTCGGTAGCGATGGCGCTGACGCAGAAAACGAGAATGAAGAAATCGAAGGCGTCGAGAGACCAACCGAGAAAACAGGCGACGAATGTGTTGCGTTGTGCCGAGGTGAGCTGGCGAAAGTGGCTGAAGAATTTCATTTCGGGTCTCCCAGACGGCTTTCGCTGTACGAGCGCGAATATATAGCAGAATTGACGCCGCAGGAAAGAGCTAAGCGGATTTCTTGGCGGGCCGCGTTTGGGACGGGACGCCATCGGGCGCGGCGATGGCGTCTGCCACGCGAACGACTTGAACCATTTCCGCGACGTCATGGACGCGCACGATGTGCGCGCCGCCAAGGACACTGGCCGCGACTGTGGCGGCGGTGCCCCACAGGCGGCTTGCCTCCGGCACAGGACTTACGGCAAGCACCTGTTCGAGCACGCGGCCTATGAAGCTCTTGCGCGAAGTACCTAGCAGAAGAGGAAAGCCGAGACGGGCGAGCTCCGGCAGCCGCGCAAGCAATTCGTAATTTTGCGCATAACTCTTGCCGAATCCGATGCCCGGATCGAGGATTAACTGCGATTTGGGCAGGCCCGCGCGGCGCGCGGCGGCGACGGCGCGACGTAAACCATTCGCTACGTCGCGCCATACGTCAGGAGCGAACGGCAGCTTCTGCATCGTGCGCGGGTCACCGCGCATGTGCATGAGGATCAGCGGAAGTTTCCGGCGGCGCGCAATCTCGGCCAGGCGCGGATCGCGGCGCAATGCCGTGACATCGTTCAGAATTTCTGCACCCGCCGCGGCGGCGGCCTCCGCCACGTCCGCTTTACTGGTATCGACAGAAACCGGAATCTTCAAGCGGCCTCGCAGTTTTTCGAGAACCGGGAGAATGCGGCGCAGCTCCTCTTCCGATGAAATTCCATGCGAACCCGGCCGCGTGGATTCACCGCCGACATCGAGAATATCCGCACCGGCACGCTCGATATCGAGAGCGCGGGCTACCGCCGCGCTCTGGTCGAGATAAAGCCCACCATCTGAAAAGCTATCGGGTGTGACGTTCAGCACACCCATTACCAGCGTGCGCTCGCCGAGGACGAGCGTGCGCCTAGGCAGCTTGAGCTTGAACTTTCTGCGCTGAAACATCGGCGGCTATTGAATCACGGTTCGCGGAAAAGGATAAGACTAACGTGCCTTGGGAACGTAATACGCGGCCTGGTGAACCACGGAGGCGTCGTTGCGGCCAACCACTTCGATGCGCAGCGAATGCCAGCCTGCGTGCGGCGCGTTCGTGCTGTCGCCTGGCAGCGGGGTGAAGCCGAGCAGGTACTCGGCCCCCACGCGCTGGGCGATCTGGCGGAGCGTATCGGAGAGCGATTGCGCCTCCCGCAAGAAGTAGAGCTGGCCTCCGGTGCGGCGCACGAGTTCAGCGAGGTAGAGAGTGTACGGCGGAATTCCGGATTTACGGGCGTCGGGGGTCACGAGCGTCGCGTCTTTGTGCTTCGCAAGCCATTCCGGGGTCATGATCTTCGGCCGATTTTCCGTCGAGATTACGAAGACTTGGATGTTGGCGGCGGCAAGCGTGCGCACGACATCTTCGAATGTAAGCCGGTCATTGGATTTTCCCGGCTGGGGAGCTTCGCTTGCGGGATCCATGGTGAGGCCGAGGCCGCTATCTTGGCCGTCGGTGAGAAGCACAATCGCCTGGGGCCCGCGCGGCGCGGGGAAAAGCTGCCGGGCCGTGAGGTAAACCGCTTCATAAATGTTCGAGCCTCCCGTATCGCCAAGCAACTCGCGGACATCCACGTGGCGGATGGCACGATGAAGAAGTTCGCGATCGCTAGAAAAGCCGACCTGTAGAAACGTGTGCGCCGCGAAGTCCACTACAGCGACTTCGTCGTTTGGAGCTAGCGCATCGACCAAGGCGCTTTCCGCGCCTCGCATCTCTACCGCGTCAGGGAAGACGCTGGGGCTGGCATCGATTACCATGGCGACGCGCCCTGGCGCCCCCGACGACGAAGAGAAGATTGCGATCGGCCTTTCGACTCCATCATCGTATACGCGAAAATCGCCCGATTTCAGGCCGTCGATCGCCGAGGAGTCTCTATCGAGCACGCTGCACGTGACGGGAACAAGGCGCACCGTCGCCCTGCCGATAACTCCAGGGCGCGGCACAGAGAGATTGCTTTCTGGATCGCGATCTCCGGCCGGCAGTGTGGAATTCAATTCTCCGGTCGCCGGGTCGCGTTGCCAAGTCACGCCCTTGTCGAGCTGGCGGGGCTTCCCGAGCTTCGGTGGCTTCACTTTTTGTCGCGACTGCGGCAGCAGCGCGAAAGGAATAGAAAACACTGCAAGGCCAAGCAGGAACGCAAATCGCCGAGCAACAGCCGGCTGCCTCGCGAAATCAGTCAAGGTCGAAATCGCGGATAGGTTTCTCGATGGGCGCGTCTTTTGCCTTCCTGAGATTTTCGGCGAATTTGCGGGCCAGGACGTCTTCTTTTGTCTTCTCGGCTTCAACCGAGGCGCGGAATTTCGCCTCCACGGCTTCGTTCTGTTCCCGGAGGAGGCGCGCCGTGTCGTCGAGGTCTACCGACGAGGGTGGCCGCGGCGGCGGCACGTGTGACAGCACCACGCCAAGTTCACGATCGAGCGTCAGTTTCGCGCGGCAGCACGGGCATTCGGTTTCAAACGTCTCCATCGGCCTCTTTGTCATGCTGGCATTTTACGCCAATTTGAGGTGGGAGGAGCAATGGCTGCCGAAGCGGACGAAGCGGAGCGAGCTACTCGAGGACGCGCGGCAAGAATGAAAAACGGCGCCACAAAAAAGGGCGCCGTTTTCTAATGTCGTTCATTGGAAGCAGCGACTAAGCGGGAGCCGGCTTTTCGCCCTTGGCGAGGCCCGGAATAGGCCGGGGCTCGGGACGGAGCGTGAGCTGCGGTTCCCTGGTGGCAACCGGGGGCGCTGGAGGAGGAGGCGTCAACTTTTCCGGTAGCGGCTTGCCCTCCATTAGCAGTTTCAGTTCCGTAGCATCGAGGACTTCGCGATCGAGCAGCGCCTGCGCCACGCGTTCGAGGGCCTCGCGATGGGTCTCCAGAATGTTGTGAGCTTTCGAATAGCCGTCGGTGACGATTCGGCGAACTTCGACGTCGATCTTGATCGCGGTATCTTCCGAATAGTCGCGGTGCTGCGCGATTTCACGGCCCAGGAAAATGGCCTCTTCCTTCTTGCCGAACGTAAGTGGACCGAGTGGACTCATGCCCCATTCGCAGACCATCTGCCGGGCGATTTCCGTGGCGCGTTCGATATCGTTGCCCGCTCCGGTGGTAATGTGATGGAGGAACATTTCCTCGGCGGCGCGACCGCCCATCAATACGGCGAGTTGCGATTCCAAGAATTCTTTCGTGTAGGTGTGCTTGTCGTCGATGGGCAATTGCATGGTTACGCCCAGCGCCATCCCCCGCGGGATGATGGTGACCTTGTGGAGCGGATCCGCGCCCGGCGTCATGGCGGCGACCAGAGCGTGTCCCGCTTCATGGTAGGCGGTGTTCTTCTTTTCCTCGTCGGAGAGAATCATCGACTTTCTCTCGACGCCCATCAGAACTTTGTCTTTCGCCATTTCAAAGTCTGCCATGGTGACGAACTTTCGGTTCTGACGTGCCGCCCATAGGGCAGCCTCGTTCACCAGATTCTCGACGTCGGCGCCGGAAAATCCGGGAGTACCACGGGCCAGGACGGAGAGATCCACATCTTCCGCGAGGGGCTTTTTGCGCGTGTGGACGCGAAGGATTTCCTCACGGCCTCGCACATCCGGACGCGGCACAACAACACGGCGATCGAAACGGCCCGGGCGCAGGAGCGCCGGGTCGAGAACGTCAGGCCGGTTGGTCGCGGCAATCAAAATCACGCCTTCGTTGGATTCGAAACCGTCCATTTCGACCAGCAGGGCGTTCAAAGTTTGCTCGCGCTCGTCGTGGCCGCCGCCGAGACCTGCGCCGCGGTGGCGACCCACGGCATCAATTTCGTCGATGAAGATGATGCAGGGCGCGTTTTTCTTCCCTTGCTCGAAAAGGTCTCGAACGCGGCTGGCGCCGACACCCACAAACATTTCCACGAAATCGGAACCCGAAATCGAAAAGAACGGAACGTTCGCTTCGCCGGCGATGGCGCGTGCCAGCAATGTCTTGCCCGTTCCTGGAGGTCCGACGAGCAACACGCCCTTCGGGATACGCCCGCCCAGCTTCTGGAACTTTTGCGGATCCTTGAGGAAGTCGATGATCTCGTAGAGCTCTTCCTTGGCCTCATCGATTCCCGCAACATCCTTGAAGGTAGCCTTCTTCTGCTGCGCGGTGAGCAAGCGCGCCCGGGACTTGCCAAAACTAAGCGCCTTGTTTCCGCCGGCCTGCATTTGCTTCATCATGAAAATCCAGAACGCTACGAGCAGGATCAACGGGGCAAAATTTACAAGAATGGTAATCCAATCGCCGTTTTTCACTTCCTTGTAGTTGAAGCGAACGTTCTTTTCCTGGAGCGCCTTGGTCACGTCGGGAATAGCAGTATTGGCGAGTGTGACGCCCTTGAACTTGCCGCCGTTGTTGTTGTACTCCCCCTGGAGTTCGGCGCTATTCTGCGAGAGGTAAATCGTGACATCCTTTACTTCGCCAGCCTGCACCTTGGCCATGAAATTCGTGTATTGAGGCTCATCCTCGGCCTTGGCCTGGCCGCCGGTGGAGGCCATCTTCCACAAGACCACCGCCAGCAAGATCATAAGAAGCCAGAATAAAATGGTACGAACCGTAGAGTTCACTGTGTTACCTCACGCTCTGGATACCGGTCGAACGCTAAATTTTCGACGCCCGCTGCTGGAGCGCGAACGCCTTGACTTTACCGCCACGTGGGGCAGATTCCGATCAAGCCCGCCGCGACCGCTAAGTCCATAACCCACCCATTCTTTAGATGCAGCGGCGAAGCCGGTGTATGCAGGCTTCAAATCCACTTTACGAGCTTCGCGCTTATCAAACAGAACCGCCAGACGAAGCGAGCGCGGGTGCCCCTCTTCGATTCGCTTCATCAGAAAATCCTGGGTCACGCCGGTGTTCAGCACGGCATCCACCACCAGGACGTCGCGGCCGCGAATGGTGGGCGGGGCGCTAAAGAAAATCTCCCGCCGCTCGTAACCGCCCATGCGAACGTCACGGATATGGGAGCGAACGAAATGGCAGACCACAGGCCTTGAAATCTCGCGTACGAGATCAGCGGCAAACAAGAATGAATTCTCGAGCATCACGACCACGTCGATGGTGCGCCCCGCATAACCTCGCGAGATCGCACGGCCCATCTCCCTCACACGCCTTGCAAGTCGCTGCCGGGTGAAGGCGACCTTCATCTTCGGCGTCAAAGGCGATCTTCCTCGATTACGACTCCTACTCGGGTGCCCTCCCGAGCACAAAAATCGTCTGCGGGGGGCATCCCTCGAGCCCAGATAACCTTTCCGTCGCTTTCGAGCACCGGCCAACTGGCCCGCTCACGGCTGGGAACGCGACCGGCCAGAAACATCTGCTTCAGTTTTCGCGACTGGCGGCGTCCGCGAGGCCTATAAGCATCGCCTGGCCGCCAATTCCGCAGAATCAAAGGAGTGCGGAGGAGGGCAGCGTCGAGGGCTTCGCCAGTGCTTTTAGTTTCGCTCTCATTCAGAGGCCAGTCAATTACTTTCAGGCTGAAGCGGCGTCCCAGTTCCGGAACAGAAACAGTGGCCGACCCGAGACCCGGCAGGCCCATCACATAGTGGTACGCATTTCGCGACTCTGCGGTTCTCTTGGCCGCGACCGAGCGATTGGCAGGCTTTGGGCGCGAAAAAACGAGGGCATCGAAGTCTCGCTCGACTACGATCCCGCCGGGAAGTTCCACGCGCCGGCCACTCGTGGACTCCTCCGCCAAACTGATCACCTGCTCTACATGCCGGCGCGAGAGTTGCCGCCGGTCTCCCCGGGCCCGTTCATAAAGACGGCGGATGAGGCGTTCGGTAAGCGCGCGAAGACCGGAGCCCCCACCCGAGTATTCGCCTGGCTCGGTAGTTGATTCAAGCCCAAGCGGAGCAAGAAGATGCGAAACGTCGATGGTGAAGAATCCGTCGCTTTCTCGCACCTGCGCTCGAAAACAATCTTCCACAAGCGCTGTCCAAAAAACCCCTTCCTCTCGCGCAAGCCCGGCAAGATTGCTGAGATGGCCAACGATCGCGGGCGAGAAATCACGCTCGAGCAGCGGCACGAGCCGCTCGCGAACGCGAGCCCGTAGCCGGCGCAGATCACGATTCGACGCATCTTCTCGCCACCCTGTGCCGCGCGCCCTTAGGTATTCGCGGAGGTGCCCGCGGCGCGTTTCGAGCAGGGGCCGCACAATCGGGCCTACGGTCGGATAAATCCCGGCCAAGCCCGTCAAACCGGTGCCGCGAATCAAGTGCGCGAGAAGGGTCTCCGCTTGATCGTCCGCGGTGTGAGCAACGGCGATGCGCGTCGCTCGGCCTTCGTCGACCAGGCGAGTGAAAAATGCGTATCGCAAGCGCCGCGCTGCGTCTTCCAGATTCCATCCTTGCCGTTCGGCTTCAGCCGATACATCCTCGCTTGCGGAGACAAACTCAAAACCACCCACCTCTGCCAGCTGTGCCACGAATTCGGCGTCCGCCTGCGATTCTGCGCCGCGAAGAGAATGATCGAAATGCGCGACGAGCAAAGTGATTCCTAACTCCGCGCGGAGCGAATTGAGCAGCAGCAAGAGCGCGACCGAGTCCGCTCCCCCGGAAACCGCAACGCCGACGCGGTCACCGGGACTTACCATCCCAAAGCGGCGAATGGTTTCGAGAACCTGTTGCTCGAGCGATGTTTTCATGCTGTGAATGACGAGAAACAACTATCGTAGCAGCAGGATCGGGAGGGGTCGAGCGTTACGCGGCGTGCCCAGTTGCCGGGAGATTAGAGCCGCTCAGCGACCTGCTGCGTAAAAAGATCGCGGCTATAGGAAATACGCCGGTCGAGCGCGACTGCCGCAAAATAGGAGCAGCTCCGGCGCTCCTGCTCTGTCCAGGCGGCTACACCTGGAATTAACGGCCGCGCAACGCGGCCGAGAACGTGAAGAAGGCCGTAGTAAGTCCCAACGGCGCGAATCTCCGTTTGATCGTCGCCGCGTTCCGGGCACAAGCGAACCAGCTGCAGCAGGCGAGCGAAATCGTCGGCGGCCACGTCGTGGCTCGCAATTCCCGAAACTTCACGGACGCGCGCGGACAACTCGACTTTGCGTGAAGACGCTAGAATCGAGCGGCAGTAAGACACGAAAAACTGCAGAAAGACGGCGATCGAACTAACGCAAATGAGCGCGGCAATCATTGATGTTTTTCCAGTAGCCGCGCCGTTGCTAGACGCGCATCTTCCGGGATTCGCGTGAACGTGTAAGCCCAAGCCAGCGGCAACCACATTCCAAAGATAGGCGGAACCCAGCGCAATAAGGAAGGCTGTAAGCCCGGGAACAGATTGCGCAGCGCATAAGTTCCCGCCGTGGCGCTAAAATAAATGCCCAGAGCGAGAACGAGTTGAATCAGCCGGGTACGGGTTTCTCTCAGTTTCAATATGGCTCCCCACAAGAGATAGGTCAGGACCACTCCCACGAAATAGAGATTTTGGCCAAGCTCGACCACGAAATGGCCCGTCAAGTTGCTGCGGTTTTGATGAACAACGCCGTAGGAGAACAGCGCCGTGGCGGCGATCAAGATTAGCGCCGCGCCGCGGATTTGTGTGCTCACCTTCATCTCGTCAAAGACCTGCTGGTAGAGCTTGATGATCACCCAGAACATCAAGATCATTAGCAAACTGTCGGAGTAATAGTAGAAGTAGACGTAGGTTAGAGAACTCGGTCCAAACCGCCGCACAGAATAAAACAGGCCACAGGTAACGAAGGCGTCGCACAACATGTAGAAATTCAGGGGTAAGTAGCGGACAAATTCCCTTCGATAGACTAGGCACACCACCACGAAGATTTCCGCGAGGAAACCGACTAAACCCAACCCATAATCGAACGGGCCAAGCATTCTGGAAACACTCTTCCGAGGCCTGGCCCTAGCGAACCCCCGCTACCGGGGATCCACCGCCCTCACTACCAGGGTGTGATTGGCATGGGCGCCGATGTATTGGCAACCAGCCAGGGCGTTATGGGCATGGGAGCCGATGTATTGGCTGCCACCCAGGGCGTTATTGGCATCGGGGCTGACGTGTTCGCCAGCGTTTGAGGGGTCGCTAAAGCCTTAAGACCCATCGCGCTGGTGAGAACCAAAACAGCCAGCACCGCAACTACTAGCCACCTGTTCATGAACTTCCTCCGAGTAGGGAACCCACTACTCGGCGGAGTCTATAGGCGGCCTAGTGCCGTCAAGGGGGAATCTTTCGAGCGTGTGCCTAATCGGTACACACCCCTCCCTTGAGAGCCGTGCCAGTGCCTCTCTAATTGTCTTGAGCAAATTAACGTTTTGAAGCAAACGGGGTCAATGTTACTAACGTACTATTCGTCCGGGAGCGGTTCCAGGGCGGGGCATCACGGCAAGCATAGGATCTGACGAACGCGCTGGCGTTCGTGGCGTTCGAGGATCGTTCGAGGATGGCTTGACACTTCGCGGAGCTAGCCCTTAGCATCGAATCACCTCAAAAACGCCGGCGTAGCTCAGTGGCAGAGCGAGGGTCTCATAATCCCTAGGCCGTGGGTTCGATTCCCCCCGCCGGCACCACACCTTACCCTATTGGCCTCAAGAAGTTTCGATGATTTGACGGTTCGGATGGTAAGGGTCAAAAAGGGCGACTGTAGTAAAATCGTAGTAATTTCGTGCATGCACAACGTTCGATTTCCATCGACAATCTACCTTTCATCGCATTCGATAACACTTTACGGCGCTCTGCGCCCTCAGTTGAAATCCCTTGCGGCGCCGACAGCGGTTGCCCAATTTGCCCGCTGACCGGGTCTCGCGGTCTTCGGCACATTTACAGGCCGATTTCTCTCATCCTCTGATGCGACATGCCGAGATGATGCGCCAACTCGTGGAGCACCGTTCGGCGTAAATCCCATCAACCTCAGCGACCGGAGCGTGAGTGCGACTGCGTAGCCCGTTAGCAGCCCATGGAAAAATGCTTGCCGCACTTTTTGATTCGAGTCTTTGTAGTGCCGAGCCGCATCGTCAAGCGCGCGAAGCAGTTTATCCCGCCGACCCTGTTTCCCACCGTCCTTCACCCGCTTTGGCGTAGGCATGAACCAGGCCACTGCGCGGCATAGAGTCGACTGCAGAAAGTTGCCCTGCAATCGTATAGGCGGCGCTTTGCAACGTTTGCATCCTTCAGTGCGGTCGTCCATGTTTTTGGAACGTGGAGCAGGTGTTTCGTTGGGTTTCGCGGATTGAAGAAGATGAATTCAGAATTCTTCTCGCCAGTCAGTTTCTTCCAGCGGAGCAACTCTGCCTTAAGACGGCTCGTCATTGGCACGGTCCTCAGTCCGGCTGGCGTCTTTGATGAAATTACGCTCACCATCCCGCGCTCAAAATCGACATCTTTCCACCTCAAGGGCAGCGCTTCTGCATTCGGCCGCAGCCCAGTGTCCATTGATAAGCGCGGCTGCAGAATGTCGCCCTGCAATCGTAGAGGCGGCGTTTTGCGACGTTCGCATCCTTCAGAGCACGTGGCCCACGAAATGAACCTTCTGGAGCTCCCAGGTACCCATTTGAAGTTCGTAAAACACAGACTTCCAGATAAGTGTCGCGAACAGCGATTGTCACCACCTATCTCAGTCTGAGACTGGCAGGATCGCTGCGTCGACCACGGCTCACCATCGCCCGAGGGACAGCTACCAAGTTCTCCTGACTGGATGGGCTTCGGTGTTGAAAACCACCGTTGTCAAATCGAGCGTGTCGGACGCTGCAAACAGCAGGTAAAGATACTTCAACGTTTCAGCAAGAAAGAAACTTTCCATCCTGTCCGCCTTTGTCTTCTCTTCCACATTGCTCAAGGCTGCATAGGCCACATCGGTTCTGCAGTATTTCACAATCCCGTTGAAGAATGTCCGACCCATATCCAGGTAGCGGGGATCTTTGGTGAAGTGGTAGAGGTAGTATGTCGATTCGATAATCTCCGGACGAAGCGCATACCCCTCTTCGACGATCGTCATGTCGGAGTAATTTAAAACCTCCGGTTCAATTCCCCATTTCGTCCACATCTTGTAGCAGGATTCTTCCAAGCGCTTGGCACGATCCAGGTCACCGGATAAGGCAAGTTCGCCCGGAAAGAAAGCGTCCAGTGCGCCAAAATAAGTGCCCACATGCTTTCCGCTATTCATGTTTGCTTGCCCGTACCAAAATCCAGAGACGGCATCGTTTGCAAGATACTGGTTCACTGCCTTGATGCTCGATTTCCACATCCGTTCGCAATCTTTATCATCGAAAAGGAGCCAAGCCTTCAGCAAATACTCGTAGTAGGAATCGATACCGCCACCGATATGGCTGGTTTCGTCCGTCCACACGCCGGTTCTGATGTTGATCCCGGAACCAACGAGTCCGATGGGAGACCGCCGATTGTATAGTTCAACCAGCGCGTGTTTTGCCTTGTCGTAATAGATCGGTTTTCCCACCACCTTGCTGAGTGTCCCGAACTCAATCAGAAGGGTGCCGACCTCCGCAGGATTGGTTTCCTCGCCGCTGACCGCACCGGTCTTGAGATTCACATTTACATAGGGCATGCCAGTCGGAGAGCCGAACACCGGCAACAAGCGGTTTCCCAAATCCTCAGCCAGCGTCAGTAAGCGCTTGTCGCCTGTAAGTTGATAACTGCTGAGTAGTCCGCCCAGCATTCGGATGGTGATTTCAAAGTTTTTTACGTAAATATCCCGGTCAAATGACAAAGTCTTTGTGATGAATTCCCTTGTCTTCTCCGCTTCATCGTTCAGTCCCATCAAGATCATCGTATCCAGCGCATCCACGGCTGTCATATCAAGGGAGAGGCTGTACCAGTCCCGATAGCTCTTGCTTAAGGGCTTAAGTTCATCGTGTCCCCATGCGTACTGCGTGTACCCATTCCAGGCGTGCAAAAACTCCCGCCGGACGCGACTCGCCATCTCGGTCTGTTCCTTGGCGGTGGCTTCGGTAGATTTCTCCGACTGAGCAATATTCGCGTTTAGGAATGGCGGATAAATCGAGGATGCTGAAAAGCCCAGCGTCTTTTCCAGTGTGAACGCGTCAGATGTATCTTGTGGACTGATCGGCGGAATGACTGCACCAAGAGCAACGACCAAGCCAACCATATAACAACATTTACGCATTGTTCGATACTCTGCCCCGCAGGCGTTTCTTTTTTCTTCCAAAAGCCACAGGGAACCCATTTTAGTTCCCGTATCACTCTATAATTTGTTCTGTGAGGATCAATCTCAGTCTGGGTTCGCGATGCGCTGGAAATTGAGCGATCATTCGCATTGTCGACGCATCGAGTGAGATACGCGAATTTTATGGGTTCGGAACAGAAAATAACACCGAATTAAAACACGGATTGCACACAAATGTCATGGGCAGGGCGCCCCCCGCATACGGCGAGGCTATGTAGCTCGTGCCATCATGTCGAAAGGCGCAGGGGGCTGCGCAACCGGAGCACTGTAGTAAATTCGTAGTAGTTGCTTGTTCAGAACGGTTCAAAACGGGGATAAACGGATAGAAGGCCAGAGAGTCAGCCGCAACTCTTAGCGAGACTGTAGGCCGTGCACCGGACCCCGATGGATTGGCGGGCGGTGGATGGGGGGGTGTTTCACGCCGTTGTGAACCCGGTGAAAGGGCGCATCCGTTCCAGCGTCTCCGCTGCAAGCGCCGGCGACGACGTCGTACGTGACGTACATTTGCGAAGGCCATCCGGGCGAGAGGAAGTTTCCGTTTGCGTCCGTCGCGCTGAGCACGAATCCTACCACGTTGCCGCTATTGTCCGAGGCAAAAATCTCTTCCACGTCGCCGGTGGCGAAGCTCGGCCCGTACGCTTGCGCGGCTGGTCCATTAATCGTCAGGTTCGACATGCAGGGTTTGTTCGAAGCGTGCACGGATCCGATCACATTGAAGTTTGCATCGACACCAAGGTCCATCGTCACATTGATCCCGTTCGTCCCCGCGTACGATTCAATCGTTCCGGAGAAAGAGCCTTGAAGCGGCTGGTAGAGCGTGGCCGTAAAATCTCCAGAGTCCGCCTGCGTGCAGCCACCGCCGGTAGAAACGAAGCTCCCGGAAAACTCCGAGGATGTTCCGCCGCTGTTCCCGCTGAATACCACCTGCTGGCCGTTGTCGAGCGTTACTACGACATTCGTCTTGCCATTTGAAAAGTTAACTGTGAGCGCAGCTGGTTGGCCGGACGCCGAGCAACTGGAATTTGTGAAGGTGTTCGCGAGGATTGGTGCGATCGTTGGCGAATTCGAGTTCCCGTTGCTCTTCCAGTCAGTGATGAACTGCAGCGGTCCTCCATCGAGCGTGTTCGGGCTCGTTTCGTTGCTGGCTATAATGGTCCACTGGCCTGTCGAAGGCGCCTGCGCGAACGCTGCGGTTGAGACCACTAAGATAGCCGCTGCGAGTATTCCAATTCGGTTGAGTCTCATTTGATTTCCTTTAACAACCCTTTGCGGTGCTTTTTGCGACTTCGTAGACCGCTTGCCTTTTGGCGCCTCTTCTCGTTCGCTATGGCCTTCCACTTGAACCCTTACTGTGAATCATTTCGGAACAGCGGATAATGGCTCACCCGGGCCATCAAGGTGGCTCTCACGGGCTACGACGAAACTGAACTCCAGGTACTGGACAAGTAGTTTGGGAGGTACTAGTGGCGTGATTTGCCGGACGATTGCTGTTCCGAACGTGCACGTTACGGTTTCTTGGTGGATCTCAACCGAAGGAGTCGATTCCTGAGGCAATCTTGACGGAGCGCATTCTTAGAACGAAGCGCTGCAAGGAACGGCTCTAGAGGAGAAAAGTGGTCAACAAAAAAAAGAGAGCCGACCCAACGCAGTCGGCTCTTGTCCATTTGCCTTGACCTGAATCTCGTCAGGCGGTTGCAGCGTCTTCATCCTGAATTGCGGCTCTCGCTTTTTCAGCTAACTCTGGAGGAATATCCGCAAATCCATGGTCTTTGCCAGCATGTTTCCTTGCTTTCTCCATAACCTCTTCCACAGTTGCTCCACGGGCTACGAAGTCACAATCAACCCCGACATCCCGACACTTCAGCACCTTTGTCATCTTGGATCTCCCTTCACCGATGCAAGAACCTTGGTGCGGGGATACTATGCCCAGTGCCGGTCCCAGTCAACGCGTCGGCGCAGAGGCAATTGAAATCCCCTCCGAGATTGTGGCTCGCGTGAAGGGCAGCAAGGAAGGTGGGGATGTTGGCAGCGGCGCGTTGACGGCACATCGGGAGCACTGTAGTAAATTCGTAGTAGTTGCTTGTTCAGAACGGTTCAATACGGGGATAAACGGATAGAGGGCCGAGGATTGCAAGTGATTGACGAATATACTACAAATCCAAAATTTTCAAAACCCGTCAAAACCGCCCGCTGTACTCATAATCCCTAGGCCGTGGGTTCGATTCCCCCCGCCGGCACCACACCTTACGCTATTGGCCTCAAGAAGTTTCGATGATTTCTTGTTTTGAATTGGAGAGGGTCCAAAAGGACGATTGTTTTAAAAACGCAGTAGTTCTGAGACTTTCAACGCTCAAAATCAAGCGCCCGCGGAGACAACAGACAAGAACCAACTGCGATTCAGGGAACGAGTGCGAAGGAGCGCTTCTGTGGCACCGGCGGCAACTCAACTAAGGCGACGGTTGCACGGTAGTGAAAATTATTTCAGCTTCGCGTATTCGGCTTTCGCAGCGATGAGGATGGGAATGTCGGGGTCGGCGTCTTTCCAAAGTGTGAGAAAATCCTGATACGTAACGCGCGCTTTGGCGGTGTCGCCCTGCATGGCATAGGCACGACCAAGTTGGAGATGAGCAAGAGCACCAATAGGTGAGTTCCAGACAATTCCACGATGGTCGAGGATTTTCTGAAACTCTGCCACAGCCTGGCTGCCTTGATGTGCGGCCAGATAGGCCTCGCCTCGAACAAAAACAGGATACAAGCCGTTCCAGGCGTACTCGCCGCTAAACGTGGTCTGTCCCAGTTCATACGGCACGGCGGCTCGAAGCATCTCCAGGGCATCCGAAGGATTTCCTCGATTGAGCGCGACCTTGGCGCGGACGGTCGGCAGATAATTGAACTGCACGGTCGTGGCTTCGGGGAACCGCTTGTTCAACTCCTCGGTCAGGCCCCGAGTGCGCTCCCCCTCTCCGGCATACGCCAAGGCGAGCGCGGAGGCATACTGCACATCGACGCCAGAGGAACGTGCCACGGCAAGCGCGGCACGCTGCCGGGCGTCCGCGGCGTTACCAAATAGGGCCTCCCGTAGGCCAGACGTGGCGGAAAAGCCGGCAGATATTTCCTTTTCGTCAGCCCGTTCGGCGGATTCCATGGCCCTCCGAGTCAGCTCTTGCGACTCCCGCAGCCGCCCGTAATAAGCCGCAGTATCAGCCTCGTATGCAAGCAACGTATCTTCTACATCTCCAGGCTGACTTGCTGATAGTGTGACCTGCTGTCTCATCCCCGCTGCATCGTTCTGCAAAAAGGCAAGGTGATACAGAGAGGCAGGGTAGTAATGGTGGTACAGTCTGCGTTCGAAAGCTTGCCTATACGCCGCGTTCGCTTCACCGAAACGATTCAGAGCCATATAGCCATCCATGAGGAAGACGTAGGGGACAGCAGAGTCGGGCTTAAGACGAATTGCCTCGCTGGCTTCTGAAATCACTCCATCATATCGACCCATTGCCGGGTAGATTGCGCCGGACAAGTACGTATGCGGCATCTCGGAGCGGGGATAAGCCTGCATCCAAAGCTCGCAGGTTTGTTTGGCTTTTTCGAGGTCACCCGGGACCTCTTTGTAGTAGATGGCCGATATGAAATACCTCTCAGGCTCACTTGTGTGGTCGCGCAGTTCGTATGCCTTGCGAGTATAGCCCGCCGCGATGCTTGGCTCTCCGGTGGAGGTATACCAGACGCCCAACCACGCGTAGGCAACCGCAAAATTTGGGTCGAGTTCCACAGCGCGCTTGAGAAAGGGAATAGCAAGTTGTGGGGAAGCTGCCCGATGGCCGGAGCTAAAAGCTTTTAGGGCTTCGAGCGAGGGCGTAGTCGCTTGTTCAAGAGGGGTCTCGAATTTTTGCACCGCGTTGAGCGACTCGCCCAGTTTGTTACGAATCTCCGAAGCTGTCTTTCCGAGAGCATCGAGCACATGACTCTTGTCGCTGGCCTGAGCCTCGGTGCTCGCCAGCGATTCCCCGCTTGAGCAGTTGACCGCCTTGACTGTCAGAAGATATGGCGTGCCAATCTGCGTTATCGAACCATCGAGGACAGCGGCGCTCCCCGTCCGCTGGCAGACTTCCCTTGCAATCTCCGGCGTGAGCTTCGCATCCGGCTTCCGGTTCATCATCTGTAGGGTCTGCTGGATTTGTTGGTCCGAGATAATGCTCAGAAAGGGGGATTGTTCCAATTGAACGGAGAGCCCTTGGCGCAGCGCGCCGTCAAACACCGTGTCTCCAGTCTTGTTCGTGAAGTCCGCGAGGACGATGGTGTCTTTGTCCGTCAGCGCATGCGCTTTGCGCGAGAAAAAAAACCAGCCTCCCACGGCGAGTCCGACGACCACAATTGTTGCGGCAGCTAGCGCCCCCCATCGAAACCAAGTGGATTGCGTGGCGGGCTTCACCCCGGCGTCGATAGTTGCAATGACGTTACGGCCCGAATCCGAATCACGTTTCAACCGCTGCAAATCGGTGCGAATGTCGGCAGCGGACTGATAGCGCAGCTTCCGGTCTTTCTCCAGCGCCTTGTTGATGACCTCTTCGAGCTTCGGGGGAACATCGGGATTCAATCGCACTGACGCAACTGGTGTGCGATTCAGAATCGCATCAGCAATCACGCCGGATGTCTCGCCGCGGAACGGCATCGTGCCAGTCGCCATTTCGTAGAGCACCGCGCCGAACGAAAACAAATCCGTGCGTGCGTCTAGCTCTTCACCCCGCACCTGCTCCGGCGACATGTATGTAAGCGTGCCCATTGCTGTGCCCGGTCGAGTAAGCTGTTCTAACTCGTTGGCCGTTGGGGCGGCCGATAGATTCACGTTGCCCCCCGGCGGGGTCAGCTTCGCTAGACCGAAATCGAGAATCTTGGCGTGTCCCCGCTTGGTGATAAAGATGTTCGCTGGCTTGATGTCCCGGTGGATGATGCCCTCGGCATGGGCAGCTTCGAGCGCATCTGCTATCTCAATTCCTAATTCCAGAGCCTGTTCCGGGCGCAGAGACCGACCATCGATAAGGTGCTTCAAAGTCTGCCCGCCGAGAAACTCCATCGCAATGAAGGGCTGACCGTTGTGTTCGCCGATTTCATGGATGGTGCAAATACTTGGATGGTTCAGAGCGGAAGCAGCCTGTGCCTCACGATTGAAGCGGCTCAGAGCTTGTGAGTCTGGTGTGAACCCGTCCGGGAGAAACTTCAGGGCAACGAAGCGGTGGAGCTTGGTGTCCTCCGCTTTATAGACAACACCCATGCCGCCGCCACCAAGTCTTTCAAGGATGCGGTAGTGGGAGATGGTTTGGCCAATCATGGCTGGAAAGCGACTCTTTGCGACGCATGTTAGGCCGCGCAGAAAGCCAAGTCAACGAAAGGGACTACTTCCGACTGCTTCAGTTTCCACCGGTCGGAAAAAGAAACAGGCAAACGATAGCGCTATTTGGGTTTATCCGAGGGTGCTTGCGCAGCAGGACCCTGGTCTGATTTCTCCGTCTCGACGGCGACTACATTGAAAGTGCCGTTGGCGTCGCGCGCTTGAACGGTTCTTGTCTGTTGCCTACCGGAGGCACCGTACTGCACGATGTATTTGGTTTTTGTGCCAACTTGCAGACTGGCGTTCGGGTCACCCGCTTTGGGCTGCTCGACCTGCTGCTCGGTTGTTTTTCCCCCTGAATCCTTTCTCTGGACGGTCGTTACTCGCCAGTTCAGATGCAGGCTGCCGTCGGGAGCTAATCCAGGAATATCCGCAGAATATGTCTCGACGGTATTGCTTTTCTCTCCGGCGGCAGTTTCTGTCTCCTTGCCAACGGTGCGTGAAACTTCTGAAAATCTGCCGTTTAAATCGGAGCGCGAAACGCGCTCTTCGCTGGTTCGATTCTTGCCGTCTTCCTGGATTGTGCTTTCTCTTACTTCGCCCACTTTCCAGATGCCGTTGGAATCCTGCACGAGCTTCGTCGTCTTCACCTCAACCGTGTGGTCATCGCTGCGCTTTCGCAGCTCCTCCGTCTGCAGGAACGGAGTCAAGTGGCCGTTGCCGTCCAGAATGTAAAGCGTGGTTTTCGTCTCCTGCGCATTGGGGCTCGTCTTTCGAGTGTCCGCGACCTCACGTTGCACAACCTGGAGATTTCCGTCCGCATCAGAACTCGAGTTCGTGCGTACCACCTGAGCATCGCCGCTTGCTGAGCTTCGTGCTTCTTCTTCCGTTACCTGCACCAGGTGCTTTTGTCCATTCACATCCCACCTGTAGGAGCGCTCGACGGTACGGGTCGTCGTGGCATTTACCTGGACCGTTTCCTTTTCGGTTTCGGAATAGGGTTGGTACCCGCCATTGGGGCCAGGCACCTCCACCCTCTGTTTATCCACACTCCGGTCGCCAGACTTGGTGTGGCTCTCCATCGTCCGCGTGGGATTAGCGTTGCCTACGGAAGTTTCCGTGGTCGCCGTCCAGGGTCCATTGGTGTTGTTCGGCTGAGCAACTTGTGCCCCTGCGCAGAGGGCTGAGCCTAGGCAAAGAATCACAAGAATCATCGCCTTGAGCAAAGGATTACTCGCGGACACGGCGAGCCGATTTTCAGATTGGGACGATGCCATGTTCTTGCTCCTTTCATTTGATGCCATGGCCGCCCGGCACGAATCAGCCAGGATTTCGGATTTAGACTTCTAGTTTCTTCATCGTATGCTTCTCCTGCCCTGGGCACAACGAATTGCTATCGCAAATCTTGCAGAGTGATAGACGGACTGGGCAGCGTGGCTCGGCCTATAATCCCTCGACGTTGATGAAATCTTCATTCGAGCAAACACTCATCGAAGTGTGGCGGCAGGCCCTCGTCACGGACGCCAAGTGCGTAGAACTAGGGACGAAGCGTTTCCCTAGAAATGGTCGCCGCTGAGCCGCAGAACTCGGTTCAAAATAGAAACGACATGATTGGGTAGCGGACAATACACTGGCTGGCCCGTCTTCTGAATCGGGACTTAGCCCCGCGCTAAGTCAGTCGCCTTTTTTGTCGAATTCGACCTTTTGCAGCGATCGTGTGGTCCTTGCTCAGCGCCAGTTTCGGCTGCACCTGTCAAGGACCGCATCTCTCAAGTCCTTGTGGACATGGACTCCGCGAAGCTTCTTAGGCCTGCGGTTTTCTGAACTGGCCGATCATGCTAGCGCCGTTTGTGAACCAACGGAACAAACGCCAGTCGAGAAATGCAATTTCCCCAAACACACGAAAAAGGCGGCGGATTCTCCTCGAGGCAAAGTAACTGGGCCAGGTGAACAAATGCGCGCGGAAGCGGATCCAATCGCGAGTCAAACTGGCTTCTCTCATGATGCTGTTTAGGTCTTTTGAATTTAGGCGGCGAATGTGTTCCGGGGGATCGGTGCTGAAACGTCCGAACCCGTCGGGCATTTTTTGCAGCCGGCCAGTGAGAAAATTCGCGGTCCACTCGAGAGAAAATTTATTGGCACATGGAGTCGTGACCAAGAGGCGCCCCCCGGGCTTCAGTACTCTGGCGAATTCGCGGACCGTCTTGCGGGCATCCACGACGTGCTCTAAGACCTCGATACTCAGGACAAGATCCGCGCTCTCGTTGGGGATTGAACTGAGGTCCTCGCAAACGCATACTTGAAAGGTAGCTTCGGGAAGGCGACTTCTCGCGGTGGCAATGGCAGTTGCTGAAAAGTCCACGCCGAGCAATCGACTTTGCGGAAAGTACTGCCGCACGATTTCGAGGCAGCGGCCCTGGCCACACCCCACGTCCAGGATCGCCTGGGGGGAAAACTGGCGGCCCAAGTTGCGAAGGCTCGCATGGATAGTCTTGAGTCTACAGTACTCGTACACGTCTGTGGCTCCCGACATGTAGTGGCCAGCGGCGTAAAGGGTATCGTAGTGGGCGGCTTCAGCAACTCGCATGGGTGTAGAAGCTGTGCGAGAAGGCTGCGGGTCGGGCATGTTCACTCCTTCAGCGCTGTGGCCGCAGCGGAACGCGGCGGGTGGGCCACCTTCTGACTGATTGTACCTGGAGAATCCGAAATCCTAAACATCGATTCATTACTTTTTTGCGTATTACGCGGTAACCGGACCATTATTCCACTTCTCCGGTAGACGCGTTTTTCATGTCGTGGTTGTGAACGATTACCGAGTATCCGGCGCAGATGAAAGCCGACACGATCATCATCGTAAATCCCGTCGCGGGCGGTGGACGCGCCGCGCGCGCCGAACCCCTCATTGCCAGCTATCTGGCCGAGCAAGGCCGCGACGTCCAATTTGTCCATTCGCGCAGCTCGAACGACCTGCGCGAGCAGGCGGCCCATGCGGCAACTTCAGGGTATCGTTATGTAGTGGCGCTCGGCGGTGACGGCGCATTCCATCACCTCGTTGAGGGCGTGAAGGGCACGGACGCGATTGCGGGGTTTTTCCCCGCAGGCAACGGGAACGACATTGCCATGGCACTCGGAATACCGCCCGATCCGGTGCGCGCGGCGGATGCGTTCCTGCATTCTAAACCCCGAGCCGTGGATTTGGTTCGCGTGCAATTTTCCGAGGGCCGTGTCGCGCACTACGTCTGCGCTGGCGGGATGGGCCTTGACGCAGAGGCCGCGCATCTTGCGAATACCCGGTTTCGAGCGTGGCCGGGCGTAACGCGCTACGTCGCCGGAGCACTTTGGACGTTTTTTCGTGAGCGTCCGTTCGAATTGCAGGCCGAAATGGACGGAGTGAGGTGGGCGGGACGCGCGTTATTTGCGGCTGTTGCCAATGCACCGAGTTACGGTTCGGGCATACGCATTGCGCCCGATGCACAGCTTGACGATGGATGGCTCAACGTGGTTCTGGTCGGCGAGGTTTCATGGACGCGGCTGTTCGAAGCAATTCCAATTCTTCTCACCTCGGGCGATCTTCGCTTCGAGGAGCTGAGCCGCTACCGCTCGAAGCGCGTCGTGCTGCAAGCGAGTGGTCCCGCGAAGGTGCACGGAGACGGCGAACTCCTTGGCGAATCTCCGGCGGAGTTCGAAGTTCTTCCCAGCGCCATTCATGTGATGACCCCGGCGGAACCGCAAATCTAGGTTTGAGTTATCGTCCGAACACTTGTTAGACGATCGGCCGGTGTATTTGCTGCAAAATCAAGAAGTGAGGAAGCGATGACTAGCCATGCTCTCGCGCAAAAAGATCTCCTGGCAGACGCAAGCGCGCGCGCGACCCGATACCTCGACCAGCTCGACTCGCGAAACGTGTTTCCGTCTCCCGAGATGCTCGGAAGACTTGAAAAACTCGGCGGCGCAATGCCTTCTGAGCCTTGCGACCCCGCCCAAGTCTTAGAGCTGCTCGATGAAGGTGGCTCTCCCGCCACCGTGGCAACGGCAGGCCGGCGCTATTTCGGATTCGTCACCGGAGGTGCGCTGCCGGTGACGCTTGCGGCCAACTGGCTTGCCGGCGCGTGGGATCAATGCGCGGGCTTGGAAGTTCTCTCACCGATAAGTGCAGCACTTGAGGAGGTCGCGTTCGACTGGCTCGTGGATCTGCTCGAACTCCCGCCGGGAACAAACGGCGGAATCACGACCGGCGCCACCATGGCAAACTTCTCTTGCCTGGCTGCCGCGCGCCATGCGGTGCTCGAACGCGCTGGGTGGGACGTCGAATCCGAGGGACTTTTTGGCGCACCTTCCATTACGGTATTCGTCGGGGAAGAAGTTCACGTAAGCGTCTTGAAGGGTCTCGGGATGCTGGGACTGGGAAGCAATCGCGTCGTGCGCTTGCCCGTGGACGCGCAGGGCCGAATACGTGCCGATGGGTTGCCGGAGATTTCAGGACCTACAATCATCTGCGTCCAAGCGGGAAACGTGAACTCCGGAGCGTTCGATCCCGTGGGAGAGATCTCGAGGGCCGCGCACGCTGCCGGCGCCTGGGTGCATGTTGACGGAGCATTCGGTCTTTGGGCGGCCGCAGCGCCGGGCCGTGCTCATCTCACTCGTGGAATCGGAGAAGCCGACTCCTGGGCAACCGATGCGCACAAATGGCTCAACGTGCCCTACGATTGCGGAATTTCATTTGTAAGGGAGCCGCGCCATCTTCAGGCCGCCATGTCTGTTAGCGCCGCCTACCTGGTACGCGGCGAAAAACGCGAGCCGAACCAATTCACGCCGGAAATGTCGCGGCGCGCTCGCGGGGTAGAAGTCTGGGCGGCACTGCGTTCTTTAGGCCGCTCGGGTTTGGCCGAAATGATTGAACGCAATTGCCGTCAGGCCGCTCGCTTCGCCGAGGGTCTCGCCGCCGCCGGATATACCGTCCTGAACGAAGTGGCACTAAACCAGGTGCTTGTATCGTTTGGCGATGATGATGCCACGCGACGCGTCATTGCGGACTTACAGCGGGAAGGCACGTGCTGGTGCGGCGGCACGGTGTGGCATGGGAAGGCGGCGATGCGGATCAGTGTTTCTTCCTGGGCGACAGCGGATAGAGATGTGGAGCGAAGTCTCGAAGCGATGTTGCGCGTGGCGGCGGAGCATGCGCCGTCGGAGCATTAGTGGGCAGGCTTCTTCTTGGAAAGCTTGAGAGTCATCTCGATATCCCGGCGTGAATCAAAACTTGAAATCGTGCGGGTCGGAGAAGTCAGGTCCTCTCGCTCGGCGTGGATCTCATAATCCACGTTTGGATCGAGTCCGCTGAAGCGGTAGCCTCCATCGTCGCCGGCATAAAGGGTTCTGACCGCCTGAGTCTTGGAATTCACCAGATAGACGACGCTCGAACCCACCGGGTTTTCTGCTTTGTCGAGAACGCTGCCGTGAACCGTGCGAAGCTGCGCTTCCGCCTTTTTTTCCTCTTTGCTTTGCGAATTGGCCGGCAGGGCAATTAGAACGCAAAGAACAAAGAGGGAAAAAATGTGGCAGGTCCGGTGATTTCTCATTTCCGTGCCCTCCTGATTGCGGCGGCGGGATAGCGGGTCTCTTTCGATTCGCATAGGTTCGGTTTTGGGCAGAACGCCATTCGAAATGGCCGGCTGAGCGGAATTAGGAAAGGACATTACGGAAAGAAAAGGCGCTGCGGATAGCTTGAGGCAATCTATTCCACCTGTTCTTCTTCGTCCTCGTCTTCTTCCTTTTCCTTGGCGCTCGATTCTTCGTCCGGCTCTTCTTCGTCCTCTTCGTCTTCCTCAGAGATGACGATGACATGGACGGGGTGCGTTTGGGTCACTTCTAGCTCCGCGTCGCATTCCGGGCATCCAAGAATTTCGCCTTCTTCCACTTCGTCTTCGTCCAAATCGATTTCCGCGTCGCATTCTGGGCATTTCGTCACCGGCGTCCCCTCCTTTCTGGGCCCACAGTCTACCGGAAAGCGTATTATATACCGCCGCTGTCAAGCTTTCTGTTGCGAGGACGGCATAGCGTGACGTCAAGCCGCCGCGAATATCCGGAGCGCCCCATCATCGGAGTGGGTGGCGTGGTAATAGCCGATGGGCGTGCACTTTTGATCCGCCGGGGCCATCCGCCGCTGGAGGGCGAGTGGTCAATCCCCGGTGGAACTCTCGAAGTCGGCGAGACGCTCCTTGAAGGCGTGCGGCGCGAACTAGGCGAGGAAACAGGATGTCAGGTCGAAGTGCTTGATTTGGTGGAAGTCTTCGAGCGAATTTTTTCCGATGCCAACGGACGCGTCCAATATCACTTCGTGATTTTGGATTATCTTTGCGAATTCGTCAGCGGAGAAGTGCGTGCCGGCGGCGACGTAGTCGAAGCGGCGTGGGCCGCCGAACCGGAACTCGCGAAGTACTGTCTTACGCCCACTGCGACGCGCGTCATTCGCAAAGCCTTTCGAATGGCTCGCGGACGCCGGTAGAAAGCCCGCGGCTAATTCGGAGGGAATCGCTAACTGGAGAGGCGAAGATATATTTTCTTGTGAAAGATGCTGTCTTCGTACCCAATGATGATGCGGCCGAGCCAGCCAGGTTCGGTCGGGCTCGAAATCCAGAGCTTCAGGCCTCGCGCATCGGATGGAAGATCGAACGCGAGCTTCGTAACATAGGAATCGCCCGGGCGAAGTGGCTGCGTTAAGAGAATCTGACGGGCGCCCAAGGATTGGTCCAGCGCTTTCTGGGCGTTTTCCGAAATGAAATAAGTGCGGCCGTGATCGTCCACAATTGCCACCTCGCGCGGCGGAGGAGTGAGCGGTCCATCTCCACGGCGGGGAGAAATCGTATGCTCGTCGAACCGTGTGCGCAAGCTCACCATGTAGAAGATCCCGCTCGCGGCTTTCTGGTCTCGACCCCAAGGCAGCGTCTTGGCTGTTTCGACGCCAGTGACCGAATACGCCAGATGGCAATCGATCTCGCAGAAATATTTCTCCTGATCGATGCCCAGAGTCTCTTCCCTGCTGGCAGCGGATGCTCCCAGCAATACGGTCGCATAGCCAGCCAGCAGAATCGCGGATACAAACCCCATTTTTCGCGCCAGTCCGCGGCCGCCGAAAAGCCAGGAAGATGCGTTCCCAATCCAGCGCGAGACCCGTTCCTCGCCTGAGATTCCGAGCACTGCAATGGCAACGGCCGAGAACGCAACCGCCGCAAACGTTCCCAAGAATGCGAAGATTCCGAAGATGGCTGTCATTTGCTTCAGTTCCATCGAGAGCCTCCTGTTTCAACTCGCGGCGGCTTCTGGTAATCGCCCAAAGCGGCGTTCGCGCCCCAGAAAATCATCGACTGCCGCTGCCAAGTCTGCCGATTCGAATTCTGGCCACATCCTGGGCGTGAAATGCAATTCCGCGTAGGCACACTCCCAGAGCATGAAGTCGCTCAACCGCCGTTCCCCGCCGGTGCGAATCAGCAGATCCACGTCCTTCGCGGGACCGCCCGCGTAGGTCACCTGACCGAGCTTGCGCGCAAACTCGCGCTGGGTCACCTCGAGGCTCGACAGCATCCAACAAGCCGCACGGAGAATTGCGTCGCGCGCCGAGTAGTCGAGAGCAATACGCAATTCGAGCGTTCGACCCGGCGCAGTGATGGATTCGGCCGATTCGATGGCTTCGAGGAGAGAAGGCGGAATACGATCGCGCCGGCCAATCACCCGCAGCCGCACGCCTTCTGTGGCGCAAGTTGACGCGTCGCTGCGCAAGAATTCCTCGAGTAGATTGAGCAATGCAACTACTTCATTCGCCGGACGTCCCCAGTTGTCCGATGAAAACGCATAGAGCGTAAGCGTGCCAATCCCGAGCGCCGGAGCCGCTCGCACCACGCGGCGAACAGCCGCAACTCCCGCGCGGTGCCCCTCGGAGCGCGCCAGGCCGCGCGAGGAAGCCCAACGGCCGTTGCCATCGAGCAAAATCGCGACGTGAAGTTTTGGGTGAAGAATTTGCCTCAAAGTACTCGGTTTCATAAAGTTTCAGGGCAAAAAAATTTGCCGCTCTATCCTTCACGCGTCGCGCGGATCAAAGCTTCCATGTGGTTCAGATACTTTTCCAGCGTCCGCCGTCCCGACGGCGTCAAGCGGTACTCCGTCCTCGGCATCCGCCCGTCAAATGACTTCGTGCACGAAACATACCCGGCGTCCTCCAGTTTTCGCGCGTGGACGCTCAGATTGCCGTCCGTCACGCGCAACGACGCCTTCAGCTCGTTAAAGGTAAGCGCCGCATTTACGGCCAGCGCACTCACAATGGCAAGCCGCGTCCGTTCGTGGATCAAGCGGTCGAGATTTACGGCCGAGGACTCCGCGGCCACAGCGGCAAGCGTCGCTCGACGTGCTTTTCTTTCCTCCAGTGCGCGCGCCGCGCGCGCTCCACTCGATTTAGCCGCCATAGTTCCTCGCGATCACGCCGCCGAAAATAATATGGAATCCGCCGAATCCAGCTCCCAGAAAGGCATTCCCCCACGACCACGGGCAAAACAGCGCCACCGTACCCAGCACCATAAAACAAAGTCCCATGAGCGGCACGATGCGAATCGAAAATGCGCCGCCCGTGACCACGCCCGTTCCGTACAGCAACAGCCATACTCCCGGAATTGCGCCGGTGTAGCCGATACGCACCAACAGGACCGTCAGCAGCGCGCCTACGAAAATCGGCGGGGCGAAACTGTATGCAAACCGCCGGCCGGGTCCGGCAAACACGGATACGCCCGATTCCCGCGCTTTCGAAATCGTGGTCCACGCCGCGATCCCGATGGCCACGACCGCCTCGGCGACCCAGATCAGCACCCACGCATCGGGCTTGGGCTGACGGGAGGCAATGGCCGCGGCGCCGAGGGCCGTGATTCCCATGGCGACTCCGCCCCAGCCTGGCACCGCGGTAAACGATCCGGCGCGTTCCATGGTTTCGCGAATGAATCGCAGGTTTTCGCGGGCGTGGTTATCGAGAGCAACCGGGCGATTGGATCGAGGCGGTAGGGTTTCCGGCAGTGCCATAGCGGAAGCATAACAGAACTCGATTAGGTGTCAAGTACTTTGTATTGCAAAGTATCTTGGGAGAATCCTCGCCCGGTCGCCGATTCCGTTTCTGCCAGTGCCCCCATGGTATGCTTTTGACGCGATGTTTCGCAGGGGGCGACAAAATGAAACCTAGCATCCTGGCGGTCCTGGTTTTGGGACTGGCTCCGTTCTTGGCGATGGCGCAGCAAGCTGCGACACCGCAAGCATCGCCGGAAGTGAATCCGGTTTCGAACGCTGTTCGCAAAATCCTCGATCGCGAGTCCAAGATCATGGTTTCGGCCGTAGACGAAATGCCGGCCGACAAGTTCAGCTTCCGTCCCACGCCCGCGCAAATTACCTTCGGGCACCTGGTGATGCACATGGCGGGTTCGAACAATGCCCTGTGCTCGGCGATCTCCGGCACTTCCTCGCCGCCCATGGAAAAGTTGGATGAGGCTGACCCGAAGGACAAACTGGTGGCCGTATTGAAGAACTCCTTTGAATACTGCACGCAGGCTCTTTCGAAAGCCGACGATTCCAGCCTGGGAGAGCAGGTAAAGTTTTTTGGAGGTCGCACGATTTCCCGCGCCGGAGCGATGATCGCACTCACCAATGATTTCTACGATCACTACAGCACCGCAGCGATGTACCTGCGCCTGAACGGCCTGCTTCCGCCAACCGCTCAGCAGCACAAAGATTGAAACAGGCGAATCGGCTCCGGTCAGCGTTTCACCGGATAGCGGCCGGTGAGCCAGTTCCAGCGAATGTAGACAAGGTCGCCGAACATTCGCAGGCTGTCGCGAATCATGTGAACCTTCGTCGCAGGGTCATGCGCCCAGCGCACGGCAACCTCGATTCCAGCAAGACCGTGCCGCTTAGCCAGGAAGAGAATTTCTGGATCGAATCCAAAACCTTCGACGCGCTGCTGCTCGAAAACGATGCGTGCAGGCTCTCGCGCGAACGCTTTGAACCCGCACTGCGTGTCATGATACGGCAGCCCGGTGAACAGCCGCACGAACCCGTTGAAGATGATTCCCGCTAGCTCGCGCATAGGCGCCTGATGCACCGCAATCAACGATCGATCGAGCGCGCGCGAGCCGATGGCGACTCCATTCCCCCCGCGGATCGCGGCCAGCAATCTTTCGGACTCCTCGATTGGTGAAGAAAGGTCCGCATCGGTGAACAACGCCACGCGCCCGCGCGCTTCGAGCATTCCGTGGCGCACGCTATAGCCTTTGCCGCGATTTTCGCCGTTCGAAACCAGCCGCAGCATCGGAAACTGGCGCGCCCATTCCTGAACGACGCGTGTGGTCCCATCCGTCGAGCCATCATCCACCACGAGTATCTCGTACGCATCGGCGCCCATGCGGCGCTCCAAAAAGTATTCGCGGATGCGCCCCAGAGTCCGTCCGAGCCGGGACTCCTCGTTATAGGCGGGAATAATGATGGAAAGTTCCGGTACCGAAGCATTCATCGGCCCGACGCATCCTCTGAACTCCGCGACCAACCGTATCGGCCCGTCAGTCGAACAAACCGGCACGCGAAAAGCGATTCCTCCGTCGTTCGGCCCTGTCGCTTTACGATCCGCAGGAGATCTTGTTGTTCCGGTGTTCCCACCGGTATCACCAGGCGCCCGCCTTCAGCCAGCTGTTCGACCAGTGGCGGCGGGATGGCTGGCGCTGCGGCCGTTACCAGAATCGCGTCGTACTTTGTTTCGCCTTCCGCACCGGGCGGCCAGCCCTGCGAACCATCTCCCTGGTAGATGCGCACGTTTGCGTAACCTAGCCGAGCCAGTCGTTCACGCGTTGCACCGGCCAGTGAAGCCTGCGCCTCGACGGCGATCACCTTGCGAGCAAGCAGTGAAAGCACCGCAGCTTGGTATCCGGATCCTGCGCCGATTTCGAGCACTTGTTCGTGGGCTTCTAGAGAAAGCGCGTCCGCCATCGCCGCTACCATGAACGGTTGCGAAATTGTTTGTCCTTCACCGATTGGTAGCGGCCCGTCGGCGTAAGCTTCCAGAATGTGCTCGGATGGCACGAACAGATGCCTGGGGACCGCAGCCATGGCTTCGAGAACGCGTGGCGAATGAATCTCGCGGCCGCGAATTTGTCGCTCTACCATCTCGCGGCGCGCCGCCGCAAAATCTACGGCGGTCTTCGGCTTCCCGTTTCCGTTCATCTCTTTTCCCACTTGCCCAAGTCTCTAAGCCTTGCCCGACAAAGTAACATACGGGCCGAGCGCGAGCCAGATGCGGGCCAAGACGAACTTCGCCGGCTGAGTCCGCGCGCTTGTTCTTCACCAGGCTCAAAGATGCCCCGCGACGCCAAAATTGCATCTAAACGATTCGTCAGATACGATCAACGTCTTGTATCTAGGAGTTTCAAATGAAAGTCAGCATGGCCCTGATCAGCATCTGTTTTCTTGCCGGCCCTCGAGTGTACGCGCAATCCCCCGCCTCTGAGCCTGCGCAGCCTGCTGCCGAGACACGACCGGGCACGCCCGCACCGAGCCAGAAGCCGTCCGCGAATCCGCCGGCGGCGCCGTCGCAGCTTCTACCGGCTTTGCGTCCACTCCCCGAGCAGGCGGATCCGGCGAAGGACGCAGCCATCCGCCACCTGATGGAAGTAACCGGAACAGCCGACATGGGCGAACAAATCCTGAGCAGCATGACCGCCCAGATTCGAAACACTTTAAGCCGCTCGCTGCCACCGGATCGCCTGCAAAAAATCATGGATGCGTTCACCCAGAATTTCCACCAGCGCGTTTCTCCGCAGCAAGTAGCCGACAGCATCGTTCCGATATACGCCAGCCACTTTTCGTTGGAAGATATTGAGGGAATCACTCGATTCTATGAATCGCCCCTGGGCCGGCGGCTGGTGAGAACGCTGCCGCAGGTTTCACAGGAGTCTCAATCATCGGCTTCTCAATTGGTCCGCGGAAATGCCATTGGGGTCCTGCAAAGTATGACGGACGAATACCCTGAATTAAAGCCGTTGCTTCAGAGCAATAATGGCGCAAAGCCGCAGCCCGCGCCCGGCGCCGAGCAGCCAGCCCCTCGACCGCACCTCTCGCAACCATCGCAGCCGCCGCATCAGTGATCGCGATCCGGGCGGAAAACACCGGTCGGAAGTAACCGATATCCGGCTACAATCCTGTTCCCATGGATTGGTCTCCTCTTTGGATCTCGATTGCAACGAGCCTCGCCGCCACGTTCGTCACTCTCGCCGTGGGATTGGCCGCGGCGGCGTGGCGGCAACACCGCCGGGGGCCGGCCATCGCGCTGGTCGACGGTATCTTCCTTCTGCCGCTGGTTCTTCCGCCCACGGTCGTCGGCTTCCTCCTTCTGCTATTGTTCGGACGTAATGGACCGCTCGGAGCGCTGCTGTCAAAACTGGATGCCACGATCGTCTTCTCCTGGCCCGCTACGGTGATCGCCGCCGCGGTCATCGCGTTTCCACTGATGTATCTCAGCGCGCGCGCTGCGCTCGAACAGGTCGATTCGCATCTCTTCGAAGCCGCGCGCACGCTCGGGGCATCCGAATGGAGGGTCTTTCGCGAAGTCGCTCTTCCGTTGGCCTGGCCGGGCATTCTCGCAGGAACCATTCTTTCTTTTGCGCGCGCCCTGGGCGAATTCGGCGCCACGCTGATGCTCGCCGGAAACATTCCCGGCAAAACGGAAACGATTCCCATCGCGATTTACTTCGCCGTCGAAGCAGGTGATCGGCGCGGCGCGCTCGCATGGTGCGCTATCGACGTGGCGATATCACTGGTACTGCTCGCGGGGCTCTACGGCTGGACGCAGGCGCAAGGCGCGACTGGCGCGCGCTGGGCGAGGCGTTAACGTGTCGCTCGAAGTTCAAGTCACGAAAAAACTGCGGGACTTTACGCTGGACGTTTCTTTCCGCGCGGACAACGCCCCCATGAGCATCCTCGGACCGTCCGGCGCGGGTAAAACCATGCTCTTGCGCTGCATCGCGGGTCTCGAGCGCCCCGACCGCGGCCGCATCGCCCTCAACGATCGCGTCCTTTTCGATTCCGAGCGGCAAGCGCAGATTCCCGTCCGCGGGCGGCGTATCGGGCTGCTCTTCCAGCACTACGCGCTCTTGCCTCATCGTACGGTCGAGGAAAATATTGCCTTCGGCTTGCACCACTTGCCAGTCACCGACCGGGCCTTGCGGGCGAATGCTCTAATGGGACGCACGCACCTGGCCGGGCTTCGATCGCAATACCCACGCGAGCTCTCGGGGGGCGAGCAGCAACGCGCCGCTCTCGCCCGCGCTCTTGCCATTGAACCGGAAGCGCTTCTGCTCGATGAACCTCTTTCGGCACTCGATACCCACCTGCGGAGCCAGATGGAAGCGCAACTTCAGGAAACCTTCGCGGCGTACCGGCGCCCTACGCTTCTGGTCACCCACAATATGGAAGAGGCCTACCGCCTGGGAGAACAGTTGCTCGTGCTTTCGCGAGGACAAGTTTCCGCGTCGGGTGCGAAAGAAGAAATCTTTCGCCGCCCGCCGACCGTGGAGGTAGCTCGGCTCACGGGCTGCAAGAATTTCTCCCGTGCACGCGTGCTTGCGCCCGGCGAAATTGAAGCGGTGGATTGGGGATGCCGGCTTCGTGTCGCACACTCCATCGCACGTCCGGTTTCGGACGTCGGCATCCGCGCGCATCACGTCGATTTCCTGGAATCGTCGGATGCCAGTGTGGGAAGCGAAAATACCTTTCCCTGCTGGCTCGTTCTCTCTTCTGAAACCCCCTTTCGCATTACACTTTATCTGCGTCTCCACGAGCAGTCCGGCAACACCGCCGGCTATCACCTGCAAGCCGAAGTGTTTAAAGAGAAATGGGAACGCTTTCGCCGTCAGCCGCTTCCCTGGCACGTGCGCCTATCGGCGGAATCGCTTGTCTTGTTTCCTGAATGAAGGAAAGTTCGGCTGCTCGCCGAGAATCTCGGCCTCCCTACTTTAATCGCTTCACGAATTTCACTTCAAACGCGTAGGTTCCGTTGATATCGCGGAGAAACACCACCGAGAGATTTTTCTTCACCGCGTACTCCAGCTGGATGAGCTGATATTGGTTCGTCGTCGATGCGTTCGATGAATAGGTAATCGTCAGGTCTCGCGTCACCTGCTGTTCCACGGTCACGCGCGCGGCGGCGTTCGATTCCGTGGCGGTGCCTGACAAGAACGGATCCACGCGAAAGTGGCTGATTCCGAATAACCGCTCGATCGAGCCGCCCAGGCTGCTTGATATCGCTTCCGATAGCAGCGCCGTCGCGCCGTAGTTCTGCGATCCGGCGGAAGACGTCCGCAGTGCGCTCTCTGCACCCGTGCTGCCGAGCGCCAAAAGCGCGATCACGTCGGAATCCGGTAGCGGCGGATCGGATCGATAGTTGAGCGCCAAACGGCTCGCCGGCCCTGAAAAAGTGATGGTCACCTGGTACTGGCTGATCCTGGCGGTTCCCTCCACGTTGAGCACCGGATCGAGCCGGAAGGGATTCGCGAAATTAATGTCGCCGCGCGTCAACTGAAAATTGTTGCCGCGAAATTGCATCTCGCCGCCCAGCAAGTGAATGTGCCCGAGCAGCACGGGATGGTCCCAGGTCCCACGCAAATGAACGTCTCCATCGATATCCACGTGCGCGCCGGTCCACTCAATCCTCGCACCCGGATTTGTGTAGCCTTCGACGTCAAACGACAAATTTCGCAGAAACGGAGAACTCGAGCTGTTGTCCAGGGTAGTCTGTGATGCCGCCGCGAAAAACGAAGCCACGTCCACACCTTCGGCAAAGAGCAGCCGTTTGACCTCCACACGCCCGGTCAACAGCGAGGCGTTGCCCGTCCCGGCCAGCTGCACCGTGCCGCCCAGAAGCCAGCTCATTCCCACGGGGTAGCGGACGCGCACATTGGAAGTCGTCGCGCTGACCTCGTAGCGCAGATCGCCTTCGCCGTAGGTTACGCTTCCGTTCAACGTTAACTCCCCACCGCCCGATTGCGCTGTGACTCGCTCGAACAGCAGTCGGCTGCGGTCGAATACCAGGTCGCCGCTGACATGGCTGAGTCCGACCGGAAAGTCCGCATAATTGGCCGAGGCGTCGTGAACGCTCACTCTCCCGGTTACTCGCGGTCGAGAGATTGTTCCTTCCACGGATATGTTTACGTTCACGGCTCCCTGCGTTTCGAGATCCGGAATGAACCCCGCCAGAAGACGAATGTTGGCGCCACCCGCCAGCGCAAATCGTAGTGGGCGATCGCGGTCGAACCGCGCCCAGCCGGTCACCGCCAAATCCGTATCCGGTCCGGCAAGATGGGCCTGGTCGATGCGCACTTCGTTGCGACGGTAGGTGAGTCGGATCGGTCCGTTGTTCCGCAGTCTCACCAGTTCGTAGTCAAGTGAGATACGCGCCACGTCTGCGTCCACTTCAAGGGTGTCCGGCTTACGCAGAGCTCCCGAAATGGTGAATACGCCGTCCACGCTGCTGTGCCCAGTCAGATGATGCAGGTGAAGTCCTGCGGCGATCAGCGAGTCCATGTCGAATCGCTCGACGGAAAGTTTGCCCGTCACCGGTGCGTCACCCGTCAACCCGATCCCCAGTTCTCCCCGCAATTTCCCTTGCTGCATTTCCGAGGACAGAGATAGGTGTACGAATCGCCCGTCGGAGGAAAACTCGCCACGCGCGCCCTCCGCTAGTTCCGTCCCGACACGCAATCCCGCTATGCGCACATCGCCTTGAGCGATGGGTGCCAGGAGCGGTCCTTTGGCCGTCACGTTGAATTCCAGGGTCCCGCCGATCGGCAGCGAGGGGTTCTCGAGCGCCTCGATCTTGTCGAGCAGAATTCCCGAGCCGGTGAGGTGGTATTCCGCTTCGATCTCCTGTGGCCGGTAAAGAATGTCTCCTGTCACGCGCCCGGAATCTTTGCGCAGCTCGGCGTGCGATAATCGAATCTGGTCATGGGCGAGATGCAGTTCGCCGCTCAGTCGGTCGAAGCGGACCCCTTTGGCTACCAGGTCCTCAAAAACAAACTTCGAATCGAACACCGGTTCCGCGCGCGTTCCACTGCCGTGAAAGTCGCCGGTAAGAAATCCGCTAACCGGGTAATTCGTCTCGAACATTGCCTGGACGTCATCCGCCGGCGCGTGATCGAGCCTGGTTTCAAGTGTCCAAGGGCTTTCGGGCAGGAAGCCCCAGGCGCCATCGAGGGTGAGCGAAAGATCGATTAAGGCGGCCGTCTTCCCGCGCCGTACTCTGGTCTTGGTTAAATGCAGCGCGTCTGGCGAATATTCCATGTCACCGTCGATTTCATCCCAGTAAAGCCGGGCGTACCGCCCTTCGAGCGCGTGCAAGTGTCCGCTGAATGTCGGTCCCACCAGCGGGCCAAGAATGCGTCCACGCCAGGCTACGTTTCCGCCGACGCGCGTCGGCACCGCATCGGAGCCTCGCAAAATGTTGATGAAGTCGTCCCACTCAAGCAAATCGTCCGCGTGCATCTTCACTTCGAGCGCGGAATCGGCCATTTCCAAAGTGCCGTCCATCTCGATCAGGGCCCTCGGCGTCCTGATCTGGCTCGGCGCAAACCGGACGCCCCGGTTGTCCTCGGCGTAATCGTACTCAATCTGCGCCGTCACCGGAATCGTTGTGCCGCGGGCAAACGTTTGTGGCGGCGACCATCGGGATTCACCCTTCGACCTGAAATGTTTGAACGCCGCCTCCCAGGTGTTTACCGAATCCAGGTCCATGCGGGCGTCCCAGTGCAGCGTGTCGACGGGAAAATTCTTGTTATCGACCGCCGCGAATGCCGCCGCCAGGCTCACGCCTCGCATTCGCGTTTCGGTTCGAAAGGTCAGCTTCTTCAAATCCATCGTCAGCGTGCCTTCAACCGACCCGCCCAGCGCGCGCACCTCAAGATTTGGCACCGTCAACTTCTCTCGCGCCACTTCGTAATCGCCCCAGGTCGCGATTCCGCTCGAGTGGAACCATTCATACGGCAGCCGGATATCGCGACCGTCGTAGTGGCCCTGCGCCGTCCATTCCCCCGACTCGTACTGCGCCTGCCCGGAAAAATCCGCGATCGCTGCGGGCGTCAGCGGCTGCCGCAAAATCGTTCGCACATCGGCAAGCGACAGCCGTCCGCGATAATGCAACTTCCAATCGTTCCGGCTGAAACTTGCAAGCTCCGCGCGTACGTCCAACTCCGAGTGCGGCAGCTTCCACACGAGCTCGTCGAGCGCGAACCGATCGCGATGCATCGTAAACTTCGCGGAAATATCGAACGCAAACGGCGCGTCCTTGCGCTCGGCCAATTCCACTTGTTTCCACTGAAAATTCCCAATATAAGCCTCGCCGCCCGCCGCATGCGCCGCGTACTTCAGCACGAACTCAAAATCCCGGCCCTCGAGCACCAGCGGCACGCGCCGGTCGCGCACAACCGCACTTCCATTGCGCAGTTCAAGCCGGCCAATCTGCAAGTCGAAAAGCGTTTCGCGCCACGGACGGTTGCTCGCGGGAACCTTCGGCGCCGGCAAATTGCTGACTCCATCTTTTTCAAATTGCACATTCAGGTCCGGCCGCTCAACGACCAGCTCATCCACCCTAAACTTCGCGCCAAAAAAGGAAATGATTCCCAACCGGGCGGCCACGCGCGTCGCATGAAAAAGCGGCGCGGTCCCCGCACCTTCGAGCCCGTGGATCGTCAAATCGTCAATCTCGGCCCGCAAACCGAGCGTGTGTAGGTGAAATCCCCGCAGCTCGACGCGCCCCCCGGTTTTCCGTTCGAGTTGATCCACCACCGCATCTCGCACCCGCCTTTCCACCCATCCCGATTCGAACGCCACAAATGCAAGCACTGCAGCGGCCGCAAAAAACAGCAGCGCAAGTCTGCTCCACCGCTTCCGCCGCGCGCCCACGTTCACTCCCCGCCTCCCTGCGACACGATATCGATCTTCAAATGCGCGCGCGCCTCATCCAGCCATTTCGTCGCCCGGTCGTTGATCGCGCGCCGCACGAGAACCTCGCGAATCGTGTCTTCTACTTCGTCGAGCGCCGGAACGGGCTCGCCTCGCGCCTTCAATTGCGGCGCAAGTTCCTCGTGGTAATACGTCTCGATCTGCTTGTCGTCCACTTGCGCCGCAGGGCGAAAGCGATAATCGATAAAGCTCGACAGGTACAATTGCTCGCGCAGCATCCGCCGCACGCCCGCTTCGGTCAGGCCCGCCGCGGCGCAGCGCCTCTGATATTCCTCCGGCGAAGGGAACTGCTTCACGAATTGTTCGTAAGCCGCGTCGACGGATTCCGCTGCGGGCTGCGAGAACTTTGCGGTGGCCGCTTCCCCGCGAATGATCCATTGACCCGCCAGTTCACGAATCAGCTCGAGCCTCGGCTTCGCCTGTCCTTCCACCAGTTGTTGGAACGCGCCGAGTTCCCGCACTTCGCTTTCCGTCAGAATGTCGTCTTCAATCCGCGCCGCTACGCCGTCCACCAGCTGCTTCTCGCCTCTGCCCGCGCCCGGCGGAAGCTCCGAATACTCGTGACTCTGCGCGCGTCCGCATTTCGCCGCGGGGCCCAAAAAACACCCTGCCAGCGCGAAAACAAAAATCATGCGGCGCATTAAAACACCGGCCCAATGTTAAAAAAGAATTGGAAATGCGGAACGCGCAAAAACGTAGTCGCGCCGGTCGTCCTGGTCGTGTACGTCGCCGGATTCAGTTGGTAGCCGAAGTCCACCCGCACCGGGCCGATCGGCGTCGGGTATCTCACGCCGAATCCGACGGTATGCGAAAAATAATCCACATTCCCCGGCGAGGGAGATTTCCACGCGAACGAAATGTGGCTGATGTCCCGGTACACGTTCCCCGCGTCGTAGAAGAGGGTGCCTCCCAGCCGATTGCCTATGTACGGCAGCCTCATCGGGAATCTCAATTCCTGGTTGAACGCCAACAGCGCAAGTCCGCCCACCGGAAATCCGGTGAACGGATCGCGCGGTCCCGCTTGATTCAATGCGAATCCGCGTATCGATGTTCCGCCGCCGGCGAAAAATCGCTCCGGCAACGGAATTTCCGCTTCCGCCGTGCCGTTCAATGGCTCTTCCACGCCGAACTTCGCCGACCGCGCGAATACGAAGGCTCGCCCGAGGCGCGTGAAAGTTGAATTCTGCACGTACCCGCGGAAAAAATTGGCGCTCGAGCCCAGCGTTCGCAGCACGATGCTGGTGTCCGCCGTATTGAACGTGCCGCGTGTGGCGTCTCCCGGATTGTCGCGGCGGTCCCGCGCGTAGGTAACGCCAAAGCCGGAAGCAAGCGTCGGTTGGCTGAACAGGGGAATCTCGTCCTTGTTTATCCTCAACGAAGAGGGCGGCACTTCGACACGGCGGTAGAAATATCGGTATAAAAGCGAGGACGATGGCGAGAGTTTCTCGACCAGCTGCAGCGCACCCTCGTATCGAATCGCCGTAAATGTGTTCACGTCCTGGCTCTTGTCCGCAAAAGCGATCACCTGAAAGTTCAGCGACCGGCGCGTCAAAAAATCTTCCGCCGTATAGCTCACCAAAGCTCGATACTGTAGCGTGCTCGCGCGCACCTTGAACGTCGCCGTCTGCGCCCGCCCGAACATATTCAGCCGCGATATTTCGAAAATTCCGCGGGGACTTGCTCCAATCGTCGTGCCTTGCGGATTGGTACTGCTGCCTCCCGCTAGCTTCTGCACTTCGAACCCGCCGCCGTACCCGACCGTGTAGCGGCTGCCTTCCTCCACATCGACCACCATCGCCTTATCGGGATCGCTTCCGTTGGGATTCTGCGGCGCGATTTGAACGCGATTGAACACTCCCAGGTTGTAAAGCCGCCGCTGCGATTCGACCACGTCGCTCTCGCGTAGCGGGCCTCCCGGCTTGATCTCCACCTGCCGCGCGATGATTCCGCGTCGCGTGTACTGGTAGCCCGAGAGCAGCACCCTGGATACTTCGATTTTCGGGCCTTCCGTGATGTGGTACACCAGCCGGACGCGGTTCGCCGCGCCCGTCGGCAGAACTTCCTCCTGAAAATGCGCCTCAGGGAATCCCTGGTTGTAATACATCGCCAGGATATTATTGCGGTCGCTGGCGATCGTAGTGTCCGAGTACGGTTCCCCGCTCGTCGAACCCACCACCGCGAGCAGGGCATTGGAACTGACTTGCTGGTTTCCCTCCACCTCCAGGTTCAAAACCAGTGTTTGCGGTCCTTCCACGATCGTGTAGGTCACCAGCAGGTTCCCTTTTTTCCCTTCGTAGTTGTTGTCCACCGTCGAAGTTACCTGCGCTTCGCGGAACCCGTTCGAAAGATAAAGCGCGCGAATCGAATCCCCATCGTCGCGCACCAGTCGCTGGCTGAATTTTCCGCTCGAAGCAAAGGAAGCGGTTTGCAATTGCAGCCGTTTGTAAAGCAGTTCGTAGCTGAAGTATTTGTTGCCGATGAACTTGATGCGCGCCAGCCGGAAGCGCCCGCCGAGTGAAATTTCGTATCCAATTATCTGGTCGCCGCTTTGCGCGTCCTGGCGGGAATTCACCTGCACATCGGCGTCGAAATATCCTTGGCGTTGGAAATAGTCGCGGATGTTGCGCCTCCCTTCCTGCAACAGATCCTCGTCCACAGCCCCTTCCGCGTAAACCGGCACCAGTTTTCGCAGCCGGTCCCGTTTCAGCTTTGCCCCATGCACCTCCAGTTTCACGCGTGGGCCTGCGGTTACCGCGTACGTCAGCGGCACGCTGTTGGTTTCCGGATCATAGGTGCCGGGAGTGAGCACTGCTCCGGCGCCCAAATAGCCTCGCCCGACCAGAAACTTCTTGAGGCGTTGCGAGGCATGCGAGAGCTGGCTCAGGGTCAAGGCTTTTTTCTCGCCCAGCTTCGACCGGTGAATGAGCTCGGCGTCTGGAAAGGTCGTCTGGTTCTTAACCGTAATTGCGCCCACCAGAGCCCGCGGACCCGGGTCCACATGGATCGTTATATCCATCTGCCGCGTGTCATCATGCGGCGCCACGGACGAAGTGATTTTCGCCTGGTAGAGCCCGTCTTCATGCAGCGCATCGAGCAGCCGCTCGATTCCTTCATGCAGCGAGCTTTCGCGGAATGGCTCGCCAAGGCTCAGGCGCAAGGTCGCCACCGCGGCTGGTTCGGTCGGCGGTGGTTTCAACCCGATGACGCGTATCGAATTGTTGTAGTAGTTCCGCCGGACGATGAAAGCCACGTGCAAACCGTCCGTTTCATCTGTTGCCGACACGCGAATATCCGCGAAGTCGCCCGTCCGGTACAGCGTCCGCAGGCTTTCCCTTTCCGCTCCAAAATCAAATGGCCTGCCGGTTTTCAGCGATAGAGGGGGCAAATGTTCCGCGGCCGTTTTCCCGGCTTCATCCACCACTCTCACCTCGACGACCGGGTGGCCTTCAATCGCTCCTTCTGCCGCATCGTTCGTAGCGGACGCAAAAAGGCTTCGCGCCAGGAGCAACCACACGAACCCTGCTCCCCATACAACACTCCATTTGGACTGAAACAGGTGTCGCGGCGGTGATGGGAACGGGATTTTCATTCACAAGAGACTAAGAAGAAAGGTTAGCACGCCGCGTTGCCTGCCGGACGCGAAAAGGCGCTATCATGAAGTTTGAATTTGGAAACATGGCCTGAAACAGCCGCCTGAAAAACACCATGAACCCCGAGCAGCACGAAAAATACTCGCGCCAGATCCTCTTTCACGGGATCGGTGAAGAAGGTCAGGAAAAGCTTCTTGCGGCGAGCGCGGTTCTGGTCGGTTGCGGGGCGCTCGGGACCGTAGTGGCGAACCTGTTGGTTCGTTCCGGCGTCGGACACTTGCGGATTATCGACCGTGATTTCGTCGAGCCCTCGAATCTGCAGCGTCAAACCCTGTTCGAGGAGTCGGACGCGCGCGAATCTCTGCCTAAAGCCGTCGCCGCTGAGCACCGCTTGCGCGCCATCAACTCCGGCGTGCGGGTCGACGGCATTGTCTCCGATGTCACGCCCGCGAACGCTTCCGAATTGCTCGCCGGGTTTCCGCTAATCCTCGATGGAACGGACAATTTCGAAACCCGTCTGCTGCTCAACGACGTCGCTCTATCTCTCGGTGTTCCCTGGATTTATGCCGCCGCTGTAGGAAGTTACGGCGTCACATTGACGATACGCCCCGGCGAAACTCCGTGTCTGGCTTGCTTGCTCGAAGGGGAAGAGCAATCGGCGTCATCGGGCCTTATGGCCGTGATGGGAGCAGAAGACACCTGCGACACCGCCGGCGTTCTCAACGCCGCCGTCGGCGTCATCGCTTCCATCGAGGCCGCCGAAGCGATGAAGCTCCTTGCCGGAAAGCCGGAAGCGCTGGACGGTCGCCTCATCTCCTGCGATGTGTGGACCGGAAAATTCCAGTCCATCCGCGTCGCGCGCAATCCCGGCTGCCGCGCCTGCGCGCGCCGCAAGTTCGCTTATCTCGAAGGCGACGCCCAGCCGCACATCACCATGTGCGGCCGCGATTCGGTCCAGATTCACGAACGCAGCCGCAAACTCGATCTCCCCGCACTTGCCCGACGCCTGGCCGCTGCGTCTACCTCCACCTCCCTACCCACATTCGCGGCCGCATCCCACTCAGCCTCGGCGTCGGAAGTCCGCAGCAACGATTTCCTGCTCCGCTTCGAAGTCCCTCCCTATGCGATAACCGTCTTCGCCGACGGCCGCGCCATCGTAAAAGGCACAAAAGACCCCGCCGTAGCCCGCTCGCTATACGCCCGCTATATCGGCGCCTAGCCCCGGGGAACGCCAGTCACCCCTTCGGATGGTCCGGCGATTGAAAGACGACCCGGAAGATTCGGTAGCCGCTACCACACGGTCGTCGGTCGAAGAAGCCAGCAGGCAGGTATTAACCAACAAATCGCCGCGCGGCAGATTGTCGCATGTGCGCGCGATCGATATTCTCGCGGGTATTCATCAGCGTCAGCAGCGTGCTCAAGATGCGTGCTTTGATTTCGTCGGTCATCGGAAAGCCGCTGGTCGCAACTTGCACCAGCGTCTCTCCTCGTTCGGCGATTTTCCGGATAAATTCCACCTGGCGTTCATGGCTGGCATTTCCGTGCGCCGTTTCGCGCCGCATTTCGGCGCATTCCTGCTCGATAAAGAGCGTGTAGTGCAGGACGCACAAGCGGTCGGCGGCGAAGCCCGCCGGCACCGATGCTTTACATCCTTTCGCACTGCAGGCTTCTGGCACGGACGCACCTGGACCGCTCATTTTTTTGTAGCATCTTCATGGAGCGATTTCCAGCCTGGCCCGCCGCATTGCGTCCAATCCGATAGCAGCGTTTTCGAGTCATCCGCGTCTCGGCGCGCCCGTACGAATTCTCAGCTTTGGATTGCCGGCAGGAGCTCAGTTTCGGGCATCGGAGGAGGAGTCGTCGCTCGTTCGTGCGAAAGGCTATTCGTATCGCAGCGCGATGATGGGGTCGACGCGCATCGCGCGGCGCGTGGGAATGTAGCAAGCGAGTAATGTAACCAAAATCAAAAAGACCACGACGACAAGAAATGTAAGCGCGTCGGTGGGCGCGACGCCAAACAGCAAGCTGGACATGAGTCTTGCGAGCGTGAGCGCCATGGCAACTCCGATGGCCACGCCAATTCCTGAAAGACGCGCCGCGTGACCCATCAGCAGCGAGAGAACGTGCCTTGGCTGTGCGCCAAGCGCCATGCGAACGCCGATTTCGCGCGTCCGTTGCGTTACGAGATAGGACATAACGCCGTACACTCCGACGGCAGCCAAAACCAGGGCCAGCGTCGCGAATATGCAAAGGAGTGCGGTCTGCAAGCTGGTGTCCTGCATGTCTTCAGCGACGACCTGTTGCATGGTCCGCACGCTGAACACAGAGAGGCTGCTATCGAGCTGCTGGACGCTTGTGCGAATCGCGGAGGCCGCGCTCTCCGGCGCCATTTTCGTTTTCACAACGATTCGCTCGGGGTAAAACCAATTATTGAGTTCTTGTGTCAGCGGGAAATAGGCCTGGGGGCCGGCTGCGTCACGAATGTCAGTTTGTTTGACGTCTCCGACTACGCCGATGACCTCGACAGGAATCACTCCACTGACGAAAACTTTACCGATAGGATTCTGGTTGGGCCAAAGTGCCTGGGCCGCCGCGCGGCTGAGGATGGCCGAACAGGCAAACTCGCGATGTTCGGCTATGCCTGGATTTGGATTTTTCCTCAGCAGATCCGCGAACTCTTCGGAGACCGAGAGCGCGCGATTGAACTCCTGAGGCGTGAAATTTCGACCTGCCTGAAAAGGGATACCGAGCAGGCGAAAATAATCTGGTGTAACGAAGTTCACCGTCTCCGGGACCGATGCCGCGCGCCAGTCCGACGCACCTTCCGGGTAGGAACCCCATGTATGATCGCCTTCGAGCGGGAGCGTCTGAGCGAGGGCCACATCTTCGATTCCCGGCAGACCTTGTACGTGAGCGAGAAGCTGGTCGTAGAAGGCGCGGCGTTCCGGCAGCGTCCGGTACTTGGTATTCGGAAGAGCCATCGCTGCAGTCAAGACGTTTTCTGCGTGCACGCCGATGTCGGCGCTGCGCATACGCGCAAAACTGCGAAGAAGCAGGCCCGCTCCCACCAGAAGCGACAGCGATATGGCGATCTCCGCGATCACCAGACCGTCCCGCAGAGCACGCCGCCAGCGCGACGCGCTTGCAACGCTGCGGGTGCTTTCTTTCAAGGCTTCTGCCAAATTGACGCGTGAGGCTTCGAGTGCAGGAGCGAGGCCGAAAAGGACACCGACCAGAACACTGACTGCGACCGTGAATATGAGGACTGTTGTATTGAGGCCAATCGGATTCTCGCGTGGGATAGGGAGCCAGGTCGTTGACTGTGCCAGACTCATGCACCACGATGCGCCGGCGAGGCCCAAAGCAGCACCCGCCAGAGAAAGAAGAATGCTTTCGGTGAGCAGCTGACGCAGGATGCGCGTCTTGCTGGCACCCAAGCTGGCGCGCAGAGCCATTTCGCGCTCGCGACGCACGGCGCGCGCGAGCAAAAGGTTGGCAACATTCGCGCAAGCCACCAAGAGAACCAGCGCAACGGCTGCGAGCAAAAGCAAGAGTCGAGGTCGCGAGTTCTGCGTCAACCGACTCTTAAGCGAAACAACACGCACGCCATTGTCGCGGTTTGTATCCGGATAGAGCTGCGCCAAACTGGCAGCAATTGTGGAAAGATCGGACTGCGCCTGCTCGATGGTGACGCCATGCTTGAGGCGCCCGATAACTCGATACGAATAGCTGCCGCGAGCGCTCGTCCCTTGCACAGTTTTGTCGATCGGAATCCAGATATCCGTCGCCTGCGGATAATTGAACCAGCGCGGCAGGATTCCCACGACTGTGTAGGGCTGATAGTTCAGCTCGACTGTCTTCCCAAGAGCATCGGCGCTTCCTCCGAAATGACGCTGCCAGAAGCCATAGCTCAGAACGGCGACGTGATCTTTGCCCATTTGATCTTCGCCGGGAGCAAAGCCACGGCCGAGAGCGGGATCAGCGCCGAGGACGGAGAAAAAATTAGCTTCCGTCCGGACGATCGCTACAGTTTCGGGCTCGCCGGCCCCGCTGGCGTTGTAGTTTTGCGTCCATGTGGTGATACTCGAGCCTTCGAGTGTGTGGTTCTCGGACTCCCAATCGAAATAATCCTCCCCGCTGACTGAAACATAAGGCAGGCCTTTTGGCGTTTGCAGAACTTGCACGACGCGGTCAGGTTCAGGAAACGGAAGCGGACGAAGGAGAACAGCTTCCACAATGCTGAAGATGGTGGTGTTGGCTCCGATACCAAGGGCGAGCGTGAGCACAGCGACGGAGGTGAAGCCCGGAGACTGGCGCAGCATGCGCAGGCCGTAGCGAACGTCTTCGACCAGATGCTCGAACCATTCCCAGCCCCACGCGATGTGACTCTCCTCCTTCAAGTACGCTGGGTTGCCGAACCGGCGCTGGGCGGCGGCCCGTGCATCGTCTGCGCCCGTGCCCGACTCGAGATGTTCCTGCTGGCGCAACTCCAGATGTAAGCGCATCTCTTCTTCCAGGTCTGCGTCGAATTGCCGCCGATGGATTAGCATCCTGAGTCGTCTTGCGAGTTCGCGCAGCCAGTTCATGGCGGAACTCCTTTCACACCGCTTCAATCACTCGCGTGATCGCGCCGACGACGCGTTCGAACTCTGACCTCTCGACGGTCAGCTGTTTGCGGCCCGCTGCCGTGAGCTGGTAGTAGCGAGCGCGGCGGTTGCCGGCGGTCGTGCCCCACGTCGCCGTCACCCAACCCTTGATGAGCATCCGCTGCAACGCCGGGTACAACGAGCCTTCTTCCACTTGAAGAACGTCATCCGACATCCGCTGAATGGAATTGGCGATCTCATACCCATGCATCTCGCCGGAGCGCGCCAAAGTCTTCAAGATCAGCAGATAGAGCGTTCCAGGAGGAATCTCGTCTCGGTGCAAATCGCCACCTCATGACATAGTTAGACTATGCCAGTGTCGAATGGTTAGCAGCTTCTGTCAAGGGGTCACGAGTCTGTCAGGAGTCACGTGCTGTCGCGTGCCATGCTTCGAGGTCTCCAAGAACGCATTGCGGGGGCACTCGGAAATGATCCTGACCTGACTTGTCCGGCGGTAAGTTGTCAACTCCTGGAAAGCCGGATGGCCGGATCGCTGCAGACTTCACCGAGGATTGCGTTTGATTCAGCACCGTGCGATACACTAGACGCGTGCCCTTGACGCCGGCAGTCACTCGTTCTTGACATCCCCTGCGCTGGAGAAGCTGCTCTGATCGACCATCTGACACCTCACGATGTGATGATTATGTTCCTGTCGCTGGCCGCGCTATTGGGTGCTGCGAAGTTAATGGGCGAGCTGATGCAGAAACTCGGTCAGCCTTCCGTCCTCGGTGAAATCATCGCTGGAATTCTCCTCGGGCCAACCGTTCTGGGGCACTACAAGCCGGAAATCTACGCGGCCGTCTTCCCCAGCCAGGGCCACCTGCCAATGGTGCTCGAGGCAATCACCACTCTCGGCGTTGTGTTCTTCCTATTTACTGCCGGACTCGAGATTGACTTGCGAAGCATTTTTCGTCAGGGCAAAAGCGCGCTTCTCGTCAGCGTGCTTGGAGTCATTGTTCCTTTCGCTCTCGGTTTCGGCTCCGCCGGGCTGTTTCCTCATTTTCTGGGTGCCGGAGAAGGAGCGGACCGCTTGATCTTTTCCTTATTCGTGGGCACCGCGCTTTCCATCTCCGCTTTGCCGGTGATCGCCAAGATCCTCATGGATTTGAATCTGCTTCGGAGTGAAATGGGAACCGTCGTGATGTCGTCGGCAATGTTCGACGATCTGGTCGGCTGGATTCTGTTCTCCATGATTCTCGGCATGATGAATGCCGGCTCGCATGCGACGGGAGACGGCCTGAAGCGCACCATCGTTTTGGTGCTGGCGTTCGTAGGCCTGGCGCTGACGCTCGGCCGCTGGCTCATCGACAAGCTGCTGCCGTGGATTCAGGCTCACACCACTTGGCCTGGCGGCGTGCTCGGCTTCATCTTCACCGTCACGCTTGCCTCCGCAGCCTTCGCCGAGTACGCCGGAATTCACGCGGTCTTCGGCGCCTTCATCATGGGCATCGCGGTGGGAGAATCGAGCCACTTTCGGGCGCGCACGTCCGAGCATATTCATGAAATCGTGACCAACGTCTTCGCGCCCTTTTTCTTCGCCAGCATCGGCCTGCGCATCAATTTCGTCACTAATTTCAATCTGAGGCTCACGATCATCGTCATCGTGGTCGCTTGCGTCGGCAAACTCCTTGGAGCCGGCGGCGGCGCACGCCTCAGCGGCATGGATCGCCGGCTTTCCTTGGGCGTTGGCCTGGCGATGAATGCGCGCGGTGCGATGGAAATGATTCTCGGCCTGCTCGCACTTCAGTACGGATTGATTCGCGAGACAATGTTCGTCGCTCTGGTCGTGATGGCGCTGTTCACGTCGCTCGTGTCGGCTCCCGCGATGCACTTTCTGATCCGCCGCCGCCGTGCCCTTACGCTGAAGGACACCGTGACCAGCAAGCTCTTCCTCCCGGACATCGCCGCCCGCACGAAGCGCGAAGTTCTGGAGCTGATGTGTGGGTTGGCCGCCGAGGCTGTCAGCAACGCTCCGGAGCGGCTGTCGCGGCTGGTGTGGGAACGCGAGCGAGTGACTCCCAGCGGTTGGGAAAATGGTCTCGCTGTTCCCAATGCGCGAGTGAATGGGCTGCCGCAGCCGATCGTCATCGTCGGCAGATCGAAATTCGGGATCGATTTCAACGCACGCGACGGCAAGTCCGCGCGGCTCATTGTCATGATCCTTACGGGCGACCATCAGACCCAGCACGACTTGCTCAGCGACGCCGGCGAACTCTTCAGCCGCAAGGAAGCGATTGAGCAGACCTTGAGCGCGGAAACCTTTGTAGAGCTCGTCGCTGCTCTAAACGCCCCCGTGAAATAGCCCTTTGGTTCCGCGCGCTGCGTAATTCTTCCGTGCTGAATACGGCGATTACCTGATTCAGCCCCCGGGCGCGGCGGGTGCACCCTTGCAACCTAAGAATCCGCGCTGCGTCTAATTAACTGTAGGATGATTTTGCGAGTTCATAAGAAGGAGCAAAAAATGAAAATCATTCCCAAGGCCCTCATCGCAGGATTGTTGTTGTTCCCATTGACCGGCATTTCTCCGCGCACGGATGCGTTGGCGGCGAACGGCGGAAAGAAGACTCAAGCTCCCCGCGACTCCCAAGCTTGGATCACCAAAGAAGTGCGCCATCAACTGGTGATGCTGCCGTGGTACTCGGTGTTCGATAACCTCGAATACAAAGTCGAAGGCAACAAGGTGACGCTCATCGGACAGGTCATAAAGCCTGTGCTCAAGAGCGACGCCGAGCGAGCCGTGAAGAGCGTCGAAGGAGTGGAAGCCGTAGACAATGAGATCGAAGTGCTTCCAGTTTCTCCGATGGACGATCAAATCCGCCGCGCGGAATACCGGGCGATTTACGGGTTCGGCTCGCTCGAGTTGTACTCCGTCCGCGCCGTGCCTCCGATCCACATCATCGTGAAAAACGGGCACCTGACGCTGGAAGGCTCGGTGGCGACCGAAGCCGATAAAGATGCGGCAGGCATCCGCGCCAACGGCGTTCCGAACGTGTTCTCGGTCACGAACAACCTCCGCGTTGACGGCGGAAAATAACAGCCGTCTCACATAGATAAAATAAAATAGTTCATTGGGCCCGCTTCGGCGGGCCCGATGAATTTTCTGGCCGAATTCTCCAACATTATTTTATTTTCGCCTACGGTGCGGTGTGGTCGCCGGTTTTGAATTCCGTCCACGGGCCGGCGGGCATGTCGCCGAGGATGGAGGCCTGCCAGGAATATTCTGGGTGTGCCGCCAGGAATTTCGTGGCGTCGAATTTCTCGCCGCAGGGATGGCCCATGCGCGCGACAAACGTCATCGCTCCGGCCATTTTTGAATTCATCACTTTTCCCTGCACCGAACCGTGTGGCTGGTAGGGTTTCGAATCCCAATCGGGATACGCCTCGGGGTCGGCATCGCCGTGCCCGCAGAGCGTCCGCAGATCAGCGCCGGGCTTCTTGCTGTAGGCATCCATGTGGTCAGAAAGAAAAATCTGCGCCCAGGTAATGTCGACTTTGCCTTTGATTTCACTCATGAGCTGATCGGCGCGGACGTGCCGGGCGTTTGGCGAGCTAGAGGCGATGGTCGGATCAAAAGTGGTGTCTTCCTTCATCACTTCCGGATCGCTGACGAAGTTCGAGCCGACGAAATAGCCATCCATGGTGCGATAAAGCTTCGTGCGCTTGAGGCCCAATTCAAACTGAGCGATTTCGCCGGTTTTGCGGTCGCCGAGCAGCCAATCGTTCGCATAACCGCCGTTGTTACCAGCGAGCATGATTTTCACGTAGTCGTCGATGGAATTCGCGTATTGCATCGCTTTGCGCGCACGGACGAATTCCGCCTTGCCAGCCGGATCCCAGCCGTGAAAATTCGAGATAGTGGTTTCGGTGATCATCATTCCGCCAGAATTCACGCCGAAATCGTCGTCGCTGGCGATGACGCCGGGAAAGCCGTCCATCAGCATGCGGAAACCTTGCTGCGGGACGATGTCGAAAATGATCTTCCAGCGCTGGCCGTTCGCGTAATTCGTCCAGTTGTTGTGCGCCATCACGATCTGCTGATCCTTGGTCCAGCTGCCGTTGGCGACGAACGCGCTGCAGTGCCCGGCTCCTGAATCCTTGGGCGCGTCAGGGTACTGGCTCTGGGCGTGGGTTCTTTCATTGAGCCACGGGACGTAGTAGTCGGGCAGTTCGAGGAAGGCGTTCATGGCAACGATATCATCGAGATCGAGCTTCACTTTTCTCGCCGTAAGCCCGTCGACGATTCCATGCAGCTCCGCTTTGTACTCGTCGTCGATCTTGGGCCAGAGCATTTCGTGGGCGGCGCGGCGGAAGAACTCCCAGTCACGCTGGCTGGAGTGAATCGCGTTCAAGCGCACGGATTGGAAGGCGTCGGCAATCTCCGGGGCGAGCAGCCAGCCGTGCTGGTAGCCGATATCGTGCGGAGAGCCCTCGAGGTGAACGTAAATCCAGCCGCCGCGGTCGAAGCGATAAGCCTTCGAGAGCACAGGATCTTCGGAATACTGAAGCAGCGACGGCACAGCCCTAGCGGCCTGCGTGACGTGGCCTCGGCCGATGACCAGCAACTGCGTCGCGGCAAACAAGAATCCCAGAACAATCGCGAGAACAAATGCCACCCAGCTTCGATCGCTTCGCATTGAGCGAGTCTCCTGAGAGCATGAAAAATTCGGACGGGAGGCATGTTAGGCGTCGCGGTGCTGCCGTGTCAACGCGCTGGTGGGTATGGTTACAGCGCGGGGGAAAGTGATACACCCCTGGGGACCGGGGCGGCGCGCACGGCCTCGCAACATCAGAAGTCGCAGTAGATTTTTCTCTCGGTTTGGACGCTGTAGTGAGGGAAATCGGTGCGGAGTTTTGTTGACTCAGCGTAAGTCGTTTTGGAGATTGACAACGCGAATCGAAACTCAACGAGCAGCGCGAGAATGATTTCCTGCTGATAAAGCACCCACCTAAAGAGTTCTAACAGCCACACCCGACTCTGCGTCATGAAACCGTCGATCAAAATCCAGTCGGGCGAATCCATTAGTTCGTGGACACTGTGAGGGTCGTATCGAACCAATGCGCCCAGCCAAGAGAAAATCGTATAGCAGCCAAGATCTACAGCGTGAGTAATCGTACGAGCTAATCGGTGCGGCTGCCGCGCGCGACCGGAAAGCGCATCGCATCCGCTTGACTTCGCCTCTCTACTTCAATAATCTCCGCACCGCCAGGATTCAAAATGTGTCGGTTCGGAATCCCGGCTCCTTTCAACATCACAATTAGGCCCCACACACAAACTAATCTGCACCACTGTCGAGGAGGACAGCTTCGATGAAAAAGTTCAGCGGGGGTTTGGTAGCATTGTGTTTGTTTTTCGGCATGGCGTGTATCGCATCGGCGCAGGAAAGCAAGTCGATGGGCCATAAGCCGCCGAAAGTCCTCACCATCACGCGCGAATTCGTGAAGCCGGGCAAGTACGGCTTCGCGCACGATAAAACGGAGGGCATGTTCGTGTCCGCCATGGCCGCCGCGAAATGGCCGACGCATTACCTGGCCATGGATTCGGTAACGGGCAGGCCGCGCACGCTCTTCTTCACCGGCTACGAATCTTTCGAGGCCTGGGAAAAGGACGTTCAGGGGCAACAGAAGAACGCTACCCTTGCCGCGGCGCTTGACCGCGCCACCGAAGCGGACGGCCCGCTTCTGGAATCAACGGAGACCTCCGCATTCTTCTACCGCGAAGACCAGAGCTATAACGCTCCGGTGGATATTCCGCGCATGCGCTACTTCGAAATCGAAGCGTTCAAAGTTCGTCCGGGACACGAAAAAGATTGGGACGACGCCGTTAAGCTGGTGATGGCCGCGTACGCGAAGACCGTGCCCGACGCGCATTGGGCGATGTATCAAGCGGTATACGGCTCTCCCGGGGGCGTGCAGTACATTGTCATTACGCCGATGAAGTCTGCGTCCGAAATCGACGCGGCCTTCGCCAATAATAACCCGAAATTCATGGCCGCGATGGGCGCGGACGGCATGAAGAAGCTCAGCGAGCTTTCCGCCTCTGCCATCGAGGAATCCTTCACGAACCTCTTTGCCTTCAGTCCGAAGAAGAGCTACGTCGCCGAGGACTGGATTAAGGCCGACCCGGAGTTCTGGAAGCCCAAGGCAGCGGCCGCGTCCGGGAAGAAAGCGGAAGAGAAAAAGAGCGAAGAGAAGGCTGCAAAGCCGTAACCGCAACGCCCTGAATTCGACACAAATCCAGAGTTCGAACTGCAAAAACAAAAAGGCTCGGAGTCTTACTGGCTCCGGGCCCTTTAAGTCTTAGCTGTCGTCCTCGTCCGCACCTCCAAACCCCGCGCCGACCGTGATTTGGTCTCTCCGAAGTCCTTCCATGAGAAGGCGGGTGAGTGTCAAGCGTTTTCTCTTTTCTTCTTTATTTCTTCTTCTTCCCAACTTGTTCCCATTGGGCCGAGCCGCCTCCGTCGCCACCCTTTCCATCCGCACTCTTTGTCGATGCGCGCGGTGGCCTAGAGTCAAGGGCTCCCGACCAAACAGGGGTGGATCCCGCGGGGAAAAGTGATACACCCCGCTACGCGAGCATGAAACCCATTTGATTGCATAACACATCAGTAAGCAGGGCAATGCATTGTTGCGCTACTTGCTGGGAGTGCACCGAATTGCAGACTGCCGGGAATCGTTGAATCTGATAGACTGAAAAACATCCTTGAAAGGTGCTAGTTCACAGTCCCCTAGGCGGCTACCGTCAGCTCGTATTCTTCGGAGAGGTCCGTGAAAACTTTCGTATCTTTTGACGGAACCAAGATCGCCTATCATGACGAGGGCGAAGGGCCGGCCGTCATCCTGTTGCATGGATTTGGGGTTGATGGGCAGGGCCAGTACGGAGACTTCGAGCGCATTCGTCCGATACTGGAAAAACGGCAAGAGATGTTCAAAGAAGTTTTTGGGGGAGCGCCTCCACTACCCGATCCCCCTGTCGAAGGAAGGCCGGGCATGGTTCGGGCACTGCGGGGGGCAGGCGCGCGCACGATCGTACCGGACATGCGCGGTTTCGGAGCTTCCGACAAGCCCCGCGAGGTAGCAGCGTACGCAGATTCAGCGCTGGCCCGGGACGTCCTAGCTCTCATCGAGCACCTGCGTCTTGACGCCGCTGACGTGATCGGCTTCTCCATGGGGGCCGGCACAACCGTGCGGTTGCTCATGCTGCAGCCGCCCCAGGTGAAGTCCGCGATTATCGCCGGGGTTGGGGACTACGCGCTCGAAGACGGTGTTCTCGAATTTCCCAAGAATTGGCCGGTTCCAGACTCCGTGCCTCGTCCGATTACGCGCCGGGTATGGGCGGAGGAAGGGGCAAGAATCCTGGAGAAGGGAGAAATCGTTCCGGGCCACCTCGCGTCGGCGACTCTGATAGCGGCGCGGGTGACCGGAGCTGATCCGAAGGTCCTGGCGGCAGTCATTCGCGGTGCAGTCGCGCCTACCTGGCCTACGGAAGCACTCCGGAAAATCAACGTGCCCATCCTGATACTCAACGGGAAGACCGACGTGGCGAATCAAAAGGTGGACAGGCTTCTCGAAGAAATCCCAACGGCACGCTCCGGCGAATGTGACGGCGACCACCACTCCGCGCCATACCAGCCTACATTTCAGCAGGCCGTAGTCCAGTTCTTTGAAGAACAATGGCGGCAGCGCCGCGCCAATTGACACCAACAACAATCGACGTCCGCGGGTTTGCCTGAAAGACGGAAACAGTCGGCATCAAGGGAGCTGAGTCTGCGTTCCGCCCAAAGCGCAGCTGTGTTTACCGATGCACTTCCACTTGCCTGAGAAGTGAGCATATCCCTGGGTCGGACAACATGCGAATCATCCGTAACAAAACATTCTGGTTGGTCTTGATCCTGTGTTCCGCTGGACGCCAAGGCGAAAGCTCGCCGGACCACTACTCGGATTAGTCAGCCGATCCCAAGCAGGAGCGCTTCAAAGGCATTCCTCCTGCTAACAACGATGCGGCTTCCCTCGTCCATACAGCAACAGGGGCAATCGCGTCTGCCGCGTGACGAGACGCGCGCTAGGGAGGGACCCGTGGTCTCCGTTGTACAAGACCTGCGCTACGCGCTTCGAATGTTGCTCAAAAGCCCCGGGTTTACGAGTGTCGCGGTGCTGACTCTCGCACTGGGTATCGGCGCCAACGTCGCCACTTTCAGCGTGGTGTTCGCCATTCTGCTGCGGCCGTTGCCCTTCCCGCATCCCGAGCAACTCGTTCGCGTCTTCGACGACCTCCGCGGCCCGAACGATCAGGATGTCGGCATGTCCGCACCGGAGCTTTGGGATTTGCAAGATCGCTCCGGCGTTTTTCAGGAGATCTCGGCGGTGGCGCCGAGCAATTCCGCAGTCGGAGGCGGAGATCGGACGGTTCGTGCCGAAAGTCTCATCACGAGTCCCGATTATTTCGCCTTGCTGGGAGTGAGGCCGCAGCTTGGCCGCGTCTATACGCCGCAGGACGCCGTTTCGGGATTCCTGGAGCCTGTTGTTATCAGCGACGGCTTTTGGCGCCGCAATTACGGTTCGGACCCAAAAATAATCGGGCGGAAGATGCGCCTGGATAATGACCTGTACATGATCGTGGGAGTCATGCCGCCCGGCTTCCGTCATCCGGGCAGGACGCTAAATACCGACGTAGAAGTCTGGGTCGCTACTGGTTTCAACGGTCTTCCGTTCCCTGTTCCACCCGTGAGGGCGCAGAGATTCATCCCGGGCGCAATTGGGCGCTTGAAGCCTGGCCTGACTGTTGCCGAGGCGCAAGCGCAGCTCGATGCCTATATAACGCAACTCAGCCGGGCGTATCCCACCGACTACCCCGCTGCCGCTGCATGGGCAGTACGCCTTGTTTCCGTGAAAGAGGACCTAGTAGGCCCGCAGCGGACGGAATTATTCATCCTTTTTGCGGCGGTAGGTTTCGTGCTGCTCATAGCCTCCGTGAATCTTGCCAACCTTCTTCTCGCGCGCTCTTCCGGACGCCGGCGCGAGATTGCCATTCGGTTGGCTATGGGCGCGAGCGGTCGACGCTTGGCCGGTCAAATGCTGACCGAAAGCGTGCTCCTATCTGTGATTTCCGGCGTCGTGGCCCTGATTACAGTCGTCTTCTTGAAGAATGCGATCACAAGCCTCGCTCCTGCTGATATCCCACGCCTCAACGAGATTGACGTCAGCGTCGGCGTGCTATTTTTCGCTTTCCTGATTTCGATACTTACTGGTGCCCTGTTTGGACTTGCCCCGGCGCTTCAGGCCGCCAATCCGAATCAACTCGAGAATCTCAGAGAAGGAGGCCGTGGGTCGGGAGCCGCCAGACGCCATACGCGACTTTCGCGGGTTCTTGTGGTGTCAGAGGTAGCGCTCTCGGTTGTTTTGCTGGCTGGCGCGGGGCTTCTACTTCGAAGTTTCTGGCGCGTGCTCGAAGTGCGTCCCGGATTCAATCCCAAACATCTGACCACGGTGCAAATCTGGATTCCGGTGTCCAACGATCCGAATGATCCTTATCGCCTCGATCAGAAACGCGCCGTGCTTCTCCAGGAAGTTTTTCGCCGCATCTCCGTGCTGCCCGGAGTGGAGCAGGCGTCGATTGCGGGCAACGATACTCTGCCGATGAATTCCGGGCGAAACTACTCTCCTTTTTCTATTCAAGGGCAGGCAACAGATTCCGAGCGCAACCCGGTTGCGGACATTGCCGTGGTCGATACGGAATATTTTCGCACCATGGAAGTTCCTTTGATTGCCGGTCGAAATTTCACCGCTTCCGATTCGAATAGCACGCAGCCTGGTGTCGTGATTGACCAAACCCTCGCACGGCGCTACTGGCCGGGCCAGAATCCGCTCGGACAGCAGATTAAGTTTGGATTTGGAGCAGGTGTCCAGGGGCTCACGATTGTCGGCGTGGTTGGCGACATCAAGTCGGACGGTTTCGATGCTCCTAACGTGCCCCACATTTACGTTCCCTTGGGGCAATTCGGGCCTGTCAACGCGGTTGTTTTTCTGCGGAGCAGGGGCGACGTGGAACATCTCGGCGAAGCCGTGCGGCGCGAGGTTGAAAAAGTCGATCCCGGCATGCCCGTGCACAGCATCAGCTCGATGGATCAAATCATCGCCAGATCGGTGGCTAACCGGCGCTTTGCGCTTGAGCTTCTTGGCATCTTTGCGGGGGTCGCTCTGATGCTGGCCGCCATCGGCATTTACGGCGTGATGTCCTACTCCTTCAGCCAGCGAACGCACGAAGTTGGAATCCGCATCGCTCTCGGCGCCCAGCGCATGAACATCCTCCAAATGGCCATGGGAGAGGGTATGCAGCTCGTTGCCATTGGGTTGGCGGTCGGTCTGATGGGAGCCGGGGCTTTGACGCGATTTTTCCGGTCCATGCTTTTCGACGTTGCGCCGGCCGATCCAATTACCTTCTTTTCTGTTTCAGCTATTCTTGCTGGCGTCGCGCTTTTCGCTTGCTACATTCCGGCGCAGCGCGCGACCCGCGTGGATCCTCTGGTCGCTTTGCGCGAAGAATGAGCTAAGACTACTTCGTAACATAGCAGTTTCGGAGCCGGGTCACGGGGTCTCGTCGTCTATATGGAGCATCTGGCAGCAAGCGCGCCCGCTGACCGCGATACGCAAGACGCACTCCGTCGCGAAGTTGACCGGGCCAAACGGGCAGTATTCACGATACTTCCTCCGTCGGTTTTTTTTGTTGTGGCTGCCGCGGTCGACGACAGTTGCAATTGGGACAGATTTCCGGCACTGGTCGAAGACTTCCTTTCCGGATTGGAGGGCAGCCGGATCGCGGTGACGGATGACCTCGCACTGCAGTTGCTCCCGGCCTCTGCGTTTGGTGAAGCGTTTAGACCAGCCGATGTACTTCTCGGGAGCGCGTCCGAAGCCCTTCGGGGCCTTGCGCTCGGGCAACGTAATGTGTTGAGAGGATACCTCGCCGCAACGAGCACGAGTCTTCGAACAAACGACAACCTTCGTCCGAGATTTCCTCACGCGTTGCGAGAGTAACTTCTAGTACTCCTCGACTAAGCAGTTGGTCTCAACAAGGACCGCATAGCTGGCAACCAAGCCCCCGCCTGAGATATTCTCCATAGCAGTTTCAGTTCGCCAATCGCGCCCGAGATTGAGTGCGAGTCCATCTTTCTGCTTGACAATTAGGAAAGATGATATAGGATACTCATGATTAATGGGAAGTTTACAACTTCCGAAGCCGCCCGACAAGTGGGCATCAGCTTGGCGACGATCAACCGATGGATTGCGGCGGGTAAAGTCATCTCCCCCGGCCCCACTTTGATCGGAGCAGTCGGTTATCGACTCTGGTCGGCGAACGACATCCAGAATTTGAAGATCCTTAAGAAGCAGATTTATTGGAAAGGCGGCGGTCGCAAGAAAGGCCGCCAAGGATAGAAGTAAGCAAGCGGGACGCGTCGGTGTAATCAGCACCGAACGCGCCCCTGACCAAGTCGCACGTCTAAGGTGCAACGATGGCTACAACAGAACTTATCGGGTTCCTTTTCAGCACGCAAGCCATCCACGGCGTGCATTCATCTACCCTAAGACCCTCCTCGTTATGTGAACATTCCCCACCCTGTCGCGTAGCTCGTTCAATCGTTGTCTCCGTTTGATCCGTCCTCTCATTTCGCTGGGATTCGTGTGTCCTGGCACCACACCAACTGTTCTGCTACCCCCGCTCCGATCGCGGGAGTAAAGGAAGGCTCGAATGCAAAAGGCCCATCTGTACGAAGCAATCCTCTTGGTGAACCGAGGGATTGACGAGGCAGTTCAGGGATTGGAACGACTCAAGCGTGCCAAGGTTTCAGACTTGGACCCTGCCAGCTTCGATGAAAAACTGTCACTCTTTGAGATTCAACGCGCTTCGCTCAACGGCTATATCTGCAACAACCTCGACAGGAGCGAGCTTAGGGATGCAGCCCGATTTGAGCAGAAGCACCGCGAATACGAAAAGAACGCCCTGGACGAGATTCAGGTTTACCGGGACCTCCGCGCCGTTAAGGAACGCCGGCGGATCAAGGGGAAACCTCCCAAAGTGCGATTCCTGACCGAGGACGAGCAGTTGGAATGGGAGCGGCAGTATCCGAAGCCGCTCGTGGAAGCTGCCGACGAAGCGCGCCCTGACGCAGGAGGACAGCCGTGAAACTCCACCTCCTGCAGCAATTCTTGGATCTCAATCAGGCCTTCCAGAACGTCGTCCGCGGGCTCGAACGCATGGAAAAGGTCGGTCTGTTCGATGAAGAGCAGCTCCGATATTCCCGCGCCGAGGTTGAGAGTGCCCAGGTGGATGCCAACCGCGAGTTATTCGACAAGTTCGACGAGATCGTCGAGAAGGACGCCAAGTGGGCCTACGAATTCCGCCGCGAATATGACCGGAAGACCAAAGATTCGTTCGATTTCTACCTTGAAATCAAGGAACGCGAGGAAGCCCGGCGGAAGAAAGGACTCCCTCCCCGCGTCGTGCTGCTTCCCGATTGGGACAAGGACGACGAGCAACGCTACGAAGAGGAGCGGGCCAAGAAGCGGGCCGCAAACATGCGGAGGAAGACCGCCAGGAAGCCCAAACCACGGCTTGCGAAATCGGCAAGCCATACCCAAACCGGCGTCGCTGGAGCGACAGGGAAGAGGTCCGACCGATGACGAAGCGTCCATCAGATGTGAAGCCAGAAGTTTCGCGACCTGTGCCCGGCAAACAATACCCCGGCGTGAGAGGCAAGATCGTGGACTGGGCCGAGCACGTCTTTGAAGAAGGAATGCTCTACATTCGCGTCCGTTTTACGGACAAGACCGAGTTGTGTTGGGTACTCCAGACCGCCCATGTGATCCTGGAAGCCGACCTTAGCGACTGGAAAACCGGTGACTGCAAGCAAATAGCCGTGTACGTCCAGAACGAGAGCGACTGCGAGTGATTCGCTGTGATTCTGGCCAAGCAGCGGACCGCGACTTAGAGCGCTTAGCAGCCGCGAAGCCGATACCTGCAGGCGGAGCACGCGGGCGGCTTCCCCCAATAGAGAGATATTTCGTTGAGGAATCATGTCCGCCTGGTCATAAAGTGCTGCTATAAGCTGGGCGGAACGACTTCCGATCGTTTTGCTGGGCGACTTGGTGGCTCTTTTCACGTCAGTTTTACTCACGTGAGTGCACCGCGGATCATATTACATGTAAAGACTGTGCCCTCCCAGGGCACGAATCCGCAATGCAATCTGAAATTCCAGGATTATCACCTTCACTCAAGGTTAGGCTATAATGTGCCCGCCAGGCGGATTTTGGGGTGGCGGAGCGCGGAATGTCCAAGTTGGAATATTGTTTCTGGGGACTCGATTTCGTGATTAGCGGAGTCAGCTATTTTGCTGGTGGCCCTTACGCAGTAGCTTTGTGCTTCTTTATTGGTGGCGTTCTAATATTGATCGGATTTTTTAAGAGGGACGAAAGCGAAAACAGGCGTGAGACAGTTTCGGTCTTATTCGATTCCACAAACCGACCATATCAGCCCACGCGAAGGATGAGGGAGTGGCACAAGTGGGGAGCGGTGGCATTCGGTTTGTGCGTTGTCATTTTGATTTCCTATGGAGTAATTAGGCGTTCATTTCATTCACAGGGAAATCCAGATGCACCAAAATTAACGCCTGGAACAGCCCCGGAAACTCACGTGGTGGAGGATTCGACTACGGCCGTGAAAGGAAAGGTCAACCCTCCTCTTGTTTTTGGTTTCTTCACACTCGACAAGCGGATTTTCCCGTTGACCGAGCAATCGTTGCCCGTTGTAAACCGAGGCGTTGCGATTGATTTTTTTGTGCGGAACACATCAGATGGAATAGCAGCCATGTTGGGAAATATAACCGTCAGAATCCCCGAAGGTGCAGTGTATGTCGAGGAGCCAAATGGATTCAAGAAAGTTCCCGATGCTCCAGACACCGACAGGGAGATGCATTTCGATATTCTGAACGCTCACGAGTTTCTCCACAAGATGACTATTAAATTCTCGGTCCTGCGGGAATGGTCATTCGTGAAGGTCGGCCTCAAGTACGCGTGTCAAAACTGTGGTGCTGTTGATACGTGGCAAAGTTTGAAAGCGAACCTAACGCGGGGATCGGTCACGCCGCCAGCTCATTCTGGCAATAAGCAATCGAAAATTGAAGTAACGAATGTCAATTTCCAGAACATAGTGCCTGATCGGGGCTTGGCTGTCACGATCTGGTGGGTGAATCAGGGGACAGTTGACGCCTTCGGGCTGAAACACAGTGTGTCTGTCAGGGTCGAAAACAAAGTAATACCGGATGAAGACATTAACCGATGGCTTGCTGGACTAAAAGCTTTCGCAAATAAGGATTTAGGCCCCGCTACATCCGAAGAACCTCTAGGCCATCCTCATTTCAACACTTGGTTTGTGCCGGATATTAAATCTGACGAAGACCTTAAGGCCGTTCTTAGGGGCGATAGGCTTATATATTTAGCAGTGTTATTGAGATACGGAGACCAAGTTGAAGGGCAAATCACAAAAAGAGAAACAGCATATTGCGGGTTTTGGACGGGAAACTTGCAAGTCCGCCATGTCTGTTCTGACAACAACTATGCTGGTCGGCCCTTCGACTAGGATTGGGGCTTTATGCCGCGTCCTGAACTTTGGCGGTTAAATCCTTGTATTCGAGGTTCGGAGATGCAATTAGCTTGAGAATGGTATCGCGGAAAAGATAGGGGTTTTTACGATTGTTGAATCGGAAGCACATTTCGTTGCAATAGGCTTGGAGATGCTTCGCGCTAAGACGATGCCAGCTACCAATAATGCCGCGCTTGAGAAGCGAGAAAGCGGATTCGATGGTATTGGTGTGAATGTCACCCTTCACATAGATTCTCAGGCTGTGCCGGATGGTTTCGTGCCGTCCATCTTTGCGGAGATGTCCAGCGGCGCTCCGGTAGGGCTTGTAGTCATCGGTAAAAAGGACATCCACGTCATCGCTGATATTCTCGCGGATGTACTTTTCGAGTGTGCCCGATTTAACATCCTCGCCATGGAAGAACCGCAGATCGCCGCCGCGCTGACGGATGCCGATAACGATTTCTTTGTTGTCCCAGCGATGCTCTTTGCCCTTGTGGCGATTGACTCCGCCGACGAACGTCTCATCCATTTCGACCTTGCCGCCAAGTTTCGACCTGTCCGTTTCGACCATTGCCGCCCGGATGCGGTGACAGAGATACCACGCGGTTTTATAGCTGATTCCGAACATGCGCTTGATTTGATTCGCAGAGACCCCCTTGCGCGATTCGCACATTACGAAGGTGACGTAGAACCAGATAGTGAGCGGCAGGTGGGAATCATGGAACATGGTTCCCGCAGTTACCGAAAACTGGTAGCGGCAATTGTCGCAGTCAAACGTTCCGCGCTCGTACACACGCGAGATTTTCTTCGAGCTACACTTGGGACAGATTATGCCGCTCGGCCATCGGAGATGAACCAAGCTTTCGCGGCACCTTTCATCGGTTCCGTATCGCTGGATAATGGAAATCAAATTCTCTGAGGATTTCATAGGCTCACCATGCCGAAGAAAAAGAAGCACCCAAAAGACATGACAACCGAGGAATTGGCGGGACACGTTTTCCATCCGACGGTGCTGGCGCACGCCAGAAAGCACGTCCGGGCGCTGAACGCTGAGAAGCCAAAGCCGAAGTCAGTTAAGTAGCTCACTATGGGAAATCATAACAAAAACACAACCTTGTGTCAAGGTGATAGTCCTGTGAAATTCAGGGGGTTTCCTCACAGCTTCTGTTCCAGTACTCCATTTGTCCGCAGGAACACTGAGTTCGATCTCCAGACGAAGTTGAACTTCGCAGCGGTCGGTAGCAAGATTGGCCTAGAAGGCCGGATCACTTACCGTATTCATCGCAAAGAAACAGGAGACACGTCCTCATGTCGAATGAACCAACGCCGTTCCACGGCGTCATGGAAGGCAAAGGTGCTTACAATAAGTACGCAAAGCTACTGGCAGGCGGCGCCGCTTTGGCGCTGCCGCTATTGGAAGAGGCGGTCTCGGAGATAGAGCTCGACACAGGCAATCAACCGGTCGCGATCGCCGACTATGGATCGTCACAGAGAAAAAATTCGATGGTCCTCATCCAAACCGCAATCAGAATACTGCGGAGCCGCCTATGTCCCAATCGCCCAATCTCTGTGTTCCACGTTGACTAACCGTCCAACGACTTCAACACGCTGTTCGAGGTTCTCGATGCTGACCCAGACAGATATACCCTGAGTCAGCCGAACGTATTTCCCGGGGCAATCGGAAGGTCATTCTACGAGGCCGTACTGCCGCCCGACTCAGTGCATCTCGGGTGGTCCTCATACGCCGCGGTGTAGCTCAGCCGCGTACCTGCGTTGATTCCAGGCCACTTCATTTCTCTAGGCGGTACAGAGGCGGTGCGTGCCGAGTTCGCTCGCCAGGGTGCGCAGGACTGAGAGGCCTTCGTCTCGTTACGGGCAAGAGAATAGCGGCCGGGAGGCCGCCTGGTCATCGTGCTTCCAGCGCTCGCTGGCAATGGATTGTCGGGCTTTGAACGTATTATGGACCAGGCAAATGCGGTGCTCACGGAAATAGTCGCTGACGGTGCAATCATGGCCGAGGAGCGATCGCCAACGGCCTTAGCTGGCTTGGCCAAAGGGAATCCTGCTAGGCTCCTTTCACATCCTGCCGAATACCTCAGAAAATAATGTTCAAGGACCGCAAGTGGTAGTTAGACTTGGTAAAATCGGTTGATTCCGGAAAGGCGGCACGCGGGGGATGCACGCCGTTAAGGTACGCTTTCGTAATACTCATCATTGTGGTATAGGGCATACCATGCTGCGCGAATGAAGACCGTCGTCATCGCAATCCTTTTCCTTTGGGCCGCGCTACTTGCCGGAGCAGTGCCGGCGCAACAGAAATGCCCGGTTCCCCCGGCGCTCAGCGCCGCAACGGGCGCCGACATTTTTAGTCCGCGGCAGGAACTGGATCTGGGCAACGTCGAAGCGGAATGGCTGGAAAAAAACTACCGCGTCATTCATGACGACGAGCCTGCCGTCCGCCTGAACCTCACCGCCAATCGCATTCTGGCCCAACTCCCGCCAACGCCATTGAAGTTTCGCATCATCCTCATCGATACGCCGGTACTGAATGCGTTCAGCGTCGGCGCCGGGCGAATCTACGTCACGAGAAAAATGGTCGCCTTCCTTCGTAACGACGACGAGCTTGCCGGGCTGCTGGGCCACGAAATGGGACACATCCTCACCCACCAGAACGCCGTTGAGATGACCCGCAGGTTTCACGACTTTTTAGGTGTCGATTCCGTTGGGGACCGGAAGGATATCTTCGACAAATTCAATCAGATGCTGGACAGCATGAGGCGCAATAAGAGCGCTCTTTCCAAGACCGCCGAGAGATACCTGCGGGAGGAAGAGCTCCATCAATATGAGGCAGATCGCGTCGCGCTATACGCCGTGGCCGCCGCCGGATACTCGCCGCAGGCTTTCGTAGAATTTTTTGACCGTCTCGGGCGGACGCACGGAAAGACTGGCAACCTGCTGACCGACTTCTTCGGAAAAACGACTCCCGACGAGAAACGACTTCGAGAAATCCACAAGTCGGAGAATTCGCTTCCGCAAGTCTGCCGCGAAATCGCCGCCTCCGCGGCTTCATCAGAGTTTCTCGCGTGGCAAGCGGAGGTCATTGGCTATTCAGGTCTGGGCCGCGAAGAACATCTGATCGGTGTCGTTTCAAGGAAGACTCTGGACCCACCTTTGCGGACGGACATCACGAAATTGAAGTTCAGCCCAAACGGCGAATACGCATTCGCTCAAGACGACTCAAGCATTTTTGTGTTTTCCAGCGACCCATTCACACTCCTTTTCCGCATCGATGCGGCCGAAGCCCGTCAAGTGCAGTTCTCGCTGGATTCGCAAAAAATATCGCTCCTCACTCATGGACTGCGAATCGAAGAATGGAGTGTGGAGGACCAGGAGCAGACGAACGTTCACGAGATAACCTTGCCGGAGGGGTGTCTGCAGAGCTCGCTCTCGCACGACGGCAAATTGCTGGCGTGCGTCAACCGGAACCTCGACTTCTCGTTGATCGAGGTGGAAAGCGGGAACGCACTGCTCACCAAGAAAAAGTACTTTGAACCGAACACTTTTGGCCGCGTCGGCGATGTCATGCGCTACTTTGTTCATCTCCTGGCTGAAATCGGCGACAGCCGATGGATCAAAATGGCGTTTTCTCCCGACGATCATTACTTCGCGGCGACGGGTATGAACCTTTCCATTGCCGTTGACGTTGGGAATCGCGCGCAACTTTCGCTCTCTATTGGACTGAGTGAAATGTTGACCGAGGGTTTTGCGTTCCTCGCACCGGATCGTGTGATCGTTAAAAACCGTCCCGACCCCAAAAACTCCGCCGTCGTCGAGTTTCCATCCGGGAAGGTTCTCGAACGGCTTCCCATCGATCACCGGCAGGATATGGAGGCTCCCACGCGCGGCAATTACGTGATCCTCAAGCCGGTTAAGGACGCGATCGTGGGTGTCCTGGATCTGGCGTCGCAAAACTTCGTGATCGGCTCAAAGAAGACTGCCGCGATTGACGTTTACGGCCAGGAAGTGCTCACGCAGAAGGTGTCGGGTGAAGTGGGAATCTTCGAGCTCTCAAGCCATAAGCCCAAAGGCGAGGTGGAACTGCCGCAGAGCCCCTTTGGCAGACTGCGCGCTTGGGCTGTATCTCCGGACCTCAAATGGCTCGCTGTCTCTGGAAGCAGCCGAGGCGCCGTGTGGGATCTGTCTGCTTCGAAACGCCTCTACTACACGCGCGGGTTTAACGGCGCTTACTTCGATGGCGATCAGGCCTTCTATGCTGATTTCCCGAAGCAGGACCCGCAGGCGAGAACCATAGCGCGCGCGGAACTCTCACGCGACAACATGGTCCCCGGCGCGCCGATTGAAGAGAAAACGGCGGTCCGGCAATATGGACAATTCCTGCTTCTACGCAGGCCGGCGGGAAAAGAAAATACTTTGGCTCGAAACATCGTATTGGAGGTGCAGGACGTTCGAGACGGCCACGCGCTTTGGTCGCGGAATTTTCCGAAGGAGGCGCCCTCGATCACGCTGTATCCGCAGCACGATTCGCTGGTTTTCGAATGGAGAGTCGAGCAATCAGCCGCAAAGGACGAAATCAAGGGGAATGGTTCCCTGCAAACGCGCTTCGCCGCGATGCGGGACCATCAAGGGGCGTATCTTCTGGAGGTCGTCGATGCCACCACCGGGACCTTGCGCGGGCAACTGCTGATCGACACCGGCAAAGGCTCGTTCCGCGTGACCCGCACCTTCTCGGAGGGCGATTGGGTTCTGGTGGGAGACAACGAAAATCGAACGCGCGTCTATTCGTTGTCAACGGGCGAGCAGAAAGCAATCCTCTTTGGAACATACTCGATGCTTTCCACAGCGGCGGGCATCCTGGTGGCCGAGAATGAAAGCGGACAAATCGACGTATACGATTTGAAGTCACTCGAAAAAAGGGCTCTGCTGACCTTTCCTTATCACATCTCAGCCTGGTCATTCAGCGCCGACGGCAGACGGTTATTCATTCTCACTGCCAACCAGATTGCTTACATTTTCGACTCCGAATCGCTGGACAAGCTGGAACCCGCAACGGCACTCGCACACGAGTAGCGAAGAGCTGCGATCAGGGCTTGGCCGCTGAAACGGGTATGGGAGGTTGTGCGAGGCCTAAAGGGACGGCGCAGCGTCGCCGTTTTGGTTCTCCTTAAACTGAATCTCGAATTTATATTGTTCGGGCGTGCAGAAGTTCTGAATCAGGCGATTCGTTCAGCGCCGTCCGGCTGCCAATCGGAATATTGACCTCGACGATGGCCCCAGGTCCTGCATCTCGTAACCGAAGTTCACCGCCCAATTCTCTCACTCGCTGCCTCATCCCTGAGACGCCGACGCCAATCTCATCTGGACGGAATTCCACTATCCCATCTTTGAAGCCTTTGCCATCGTCGCGAACGGTGGCGATCAGGCGCCCGCCCCGCTTTGCTATAGATACCCAAGCTTTGCTGGCGTGCGAATGACGAAAAACGTTGTTCACCGCTTCCTGAATAATGCGGAAGATGGCCGTCTCCAGCTCCGGCTCCAGACGCGGGAAGTTTGGTGGTTCCAAGTCAAGAGAAGTTTCGATCCCTCCGCGCTTCGCAAACCCATCCAGGTACCACCTAAGCGAGCAGCCAAGACCAGCCTCATCGAGCATGGGCGGATGCAAGAGATACGATATGCTTCGCACCTGCTGAATGGCGCGGTCAATCATCGTTCTCGCCTCGGCTACCCGGTTCCTCAACTCACCTGGGTCCTGCTGCCGCGCGCCATTGTCCAGCATCATTTTTGCGCCAGTGAGCTCCTGGCCGAGGCTGTCGTGCAAGTCCCTTGCAATACGACGTCGTTCTGCGTCCTGTGCTTCGATCAGACTGTTTGAGAGGCGCCGCAGTTCGGAATTCAAGTTTTCTAATTGCTTTGTCCGGCGGTGCAATTCTGAATAGACGCTGACCTTCGCTCGCAGTAGCTCTGGGTCGATGGGGACCGAGATATAATCAACTGCGCCACGTTCGTAACCCTTGATCCGATCAAGGTCGGTAAGATGAATGGCGGAGATGAAGATGATAGGCGTTCTCTTGAAGCGGGGATGCTCCCGAATCATTTCTGCGAGTTGAAATCCGTCGATCTCCGGCATCGCCACGTCGAGCAGCACAATGCCGATCTCGTTCTTGAGTAAGATTTCAAGAGCTTCATTGGCTGTGCTAGCCCTGATAAGGTTCTCGCCGAGCGGAGACAACACAACTTCATAGCCCATGAGCTTGGCTGGGCTGTCGTCCACCATGAGAATGTTTATCTTGTCTGGGACCAAGATGTGACTCTCCCGAGACACTTTGACACGGGTTTGCTCCTGCACTGTAGTCCTCGAAGACGGTGTGCCAAAATACAGCATTTGCCGTATTTTTCTTCATCACCGTTTTCCCGCGCACGCCCTAGTGATACGGGCGAAATTCAATGGTGACGTCTTGTTGAGCTTGGACGGGCTTTCCGTTCAACAGGGTGGGATTGTAGCGCCACTCACGGACGGCGCTGATGGCCGCGGAACGAAGAGAGGCCGGGCCGCTTAGAGGCTTGACGTTCACCACTTGGCCCTGCGGTCCGATGGTGGCGCGTACCTTTACGGTTTCTGTCACGCCAGCTCGATCCACCGATCTTGGGTAGCGCGGCTCGGCGTAGAAAATAAGATCACCAGCTTGCAACCGAGCGGAGGCGTGAGCCTCGGCAGGTCCAGGCTCAGGATAAACAACGACAGAAAGCTGCGAGGTAATCGCGAGCGAAGAGGAAACTGCAATCGGTTTTTCCGGGAAAAGTACCGTGGACGGCTTCGTGCCTTCAGCTGGGATATTGACCAGGACCGCGGGATGGTGTGACCGGTACGGAACTGGGGTGGTCGCGGGATTACCGCTGCGCGGGGCGGGATTTCCCGGCGGCGCAGTTGGCGAAGTGACAGCCACGGGTGAAGGTGAAAGCTCTGACTCGGGATTTTCGGATGCGCGTGAAGCAGTTAATCCATTCGAGCCATTCGGCCTTGGACTGGCCGGAGACGCATCTGAGTCTCTAGCGGGCGCATTCGCAGAAGATTCAGCAGAGCGCGCGCTTTCCTTAGACGTTTTCTCCGCAGGGCTGACGCCATTGGCGAGTTCACTGGCGCCTGCGGAGCTATCGGAATCGGGTTGAGTGGAACTGACGCTGGACCGGTTCGACGCTGCGGGTGATGCGGCCGGTCGCCGAGCGATAGCTGAATCAGCGGGCTGAGTTTCATGGGACGGGGCTGATGAGCGTTCTGGGCGCGATCCCTTCTCCGCCGGCGCTGGCAGGTTCGCCGCCGGTGACAGCGGGGTGTCCATAGCCAGCGTCGACTTCTGGGGCGCCCGGAAACGGTCTCCGAGCGGGCCGCGTGCCAATGTGAGCCCAACGGCAAAGCCAATCACTGCGAACAAAATTCCCAACGCGGGGAGCTGAAATCCGATTCCTCTGTGTGCCGCAATTTTTCGTGCTGACGGTTCAGGAGCATAAAGGAATAGGGGCGCGTCGAGGATAGGATCTGGTGACGACTCGATTTTGACTGCTGGACCCGGCAGTCCAAGACCTGGGCTTGGAATGTGGTCGTCTACCTTCTCCGGGAGAGACTCTTCTTCCTGGAGGTTTTTTCCCCGGAGGACCTCTTCGCTAAAACCTTGGACATGCGGTCGAGCCCACGCACCCATAATCTTAGCCGCCAAGGCCTCGGGCGAGATGATCTCAGGCGAGACGACCTTAGGCGTGACGAGCTCAGACCCCACCGGCTCAGACGCTTGAGGTGCGGTGTGTGCGATCAGGTCTGGCGAGAAGGTTGCGGGTTGCTCAGCTTTGGTGCTGGCAGCCGACTCTGCCGGGAGGGTTTCGACGGGCGGCGTGGTGGAGGTCTCAGCTGGCTGTGGTGTGGGAGATTCGCTTCGCTCGGGAACAGCAGTGTTGATTGGTTCGCGCGCGAAGTCCGTTGCCTGTTCGGATGGAAAGCTGGCCGCAAGATCCTGCGGAACGTCACCCGCTGAAATTTCAGCAACAGAGCCGAGCGTCGAAACACTGGGGTCGTTGTGAGCGGCGACAGGAATCGGGAGCGGGCCGTACTGCGGTTTGATATCCCACGAATGCGTGTCGCGGCGAAGGGATTTCGGCAGATGGTTAATTTCGAGGCTTGATTTCTCGGATTCGATCCAGTGTGAAATTTGACTGCGAGCGTCGGCGGTAAGGTCAAGGAATCGGATGCCAGCGGCGTTTTTCGATTCCGATAGCCACACAATCTGTCCAGAGATTTCAAAACCTTGACTGGAGAAGGGCAACGGAAAGCGAATGCGCGAAAGCAGCTCGCCTACTACAAAACCATCGACCACTGCAACACCCATGCCGGTCTCGCTTATATTGAGGACCATACCGCCATCGGTTTCGCGAAGCTCGACGTAGGTAAGAGCAGCGGGAAAGCTACGCGCCTGAAGGCGGCGGTCAGGTACAGGATTCCGGGCCCCGAAGTACTCTTGCAGATTGGACATGTCGCTATCCCCACCGCATCGTGCGGTGCGTCGGCTGCAAAGCTGCCGGGATTAGCTGAGCCGAGAAATCAAGCCATTGAAAATGGCCAAGTACGGGCCGGTATGTCGCGTTGGTGCAGGATCAGGGCCAAACATCTTCGGGGAATACTTCGGGGCTAGGTCTAATATCAACTGTACCTTAGGCGAAAATCTGCGGCAACCCTATACCTGGCTGGCCATGGCATTCCGGTGGATTTTGCGCGGGGGTGGTGGTTATCAACCACCCGGTTTGGTTCAAACCGAGCTAGTGAACTTCGACGACGACCAGGGACATGTCGTCTTCGGGAGGGCCGCCACGCCAGGCGGCGACGCGATCGATGATTTGCTGCTTCATTTCCGGTAGCGGCAGCTTCGACGCTTGGGACACAATCTCGCCGAAGCCTTCGACGCCCAGCATTTCGCGGCTTGCGTTGAAACTCTCCGTGAACCCGTCCGTGTAGATTACCACGCGGTCGCCCGATTCGACGGGGACTTCGATCATGGCTTCGCCGTCCACCGCGTCTTCGAGCAGTCCGAGCACAGCGCTGCGCGACTCCAGCCAGCGCAAAGCCCGACCCGGCTGGACAATCATTCCCGGCGGATGGCCGGCACCGGCAAATTCCAAGGTACGCGCGCCGGGATTGAGGCGCGCGGCCAACATGGTGAAGTAGAACACCGAGCCGCCGAGGCTGCGCATCACGAAGCGGTTGAGGTGCTGCATCATGGCAGTGAGTGCGCCGCCCCGCTCAATTTGGGACATCGTTTCGGCGTAAATGCGGTTGGCGATTAGCGCGGAGCCGATTCCGTGACCGGAAACATCGCAAACCAGAAGATTCAGGAAATCGGCGCGCGGCGCCACTAGGCCGAAATCGCCACCGATGGTCCGAACAGGCTGGTAGAAGGATTCGACAGAAAGACCGCCCCAAGTGAGGCGGCTCGGTGCGAGGCTCTGCTGGACGTGCGCTGCGAGCAGCAGGTCTTCTTCAATTTCGCGATGGCGCTGCTCGAGCTCGAGGTTGGCTTCGCGCAGGGCATTTTCAGCTTGCTTCTGCGCGGTGATGTCGGTGGCAGTGACGAGCGCGAACACACCGCCGTCGGGATCCTCGATCTGCCGTGAGGTGACCAGCACCGGCAAGCGACCGCCGCCGTGTTGCGGCAAATAGAACTCGTACTGACCGTGCCCTGTCACTTCGCGGCGACCGATGTGTTCGCGCAGCGCCGGGGCGTCCTCCGGCGGATACAAGTCAAGTATCGGGCGGCCGAGAAGCTCGTCGGCGCTGAGGCCGATCATTTTCAAAAACAGGCCGTTGGCAAAAACAACACGCGCACAGCTATCGTTGATGATTACGCCCTGGTTGATGTTTTCCAGGATGCCGGTTACCTGATCGAGCCACTCGGGCAGAGGAATTTCCACGCGGTCTCCTTAGCCCGGTCGGCAGGCTACGCTCGAGTATAGATGCGGCAGCGCGCCTCCGGTTGCACAACGTGTTTACGGGAAGCGAGCTTGAGACCACAGCCCGCGAAGGGCGAGTACAGGGCAAAAGGCAGAATCACTCCCATTCGATCCGGCCGCCCAGACGAAGTAGTGCTGTTTGACCCGACTGCCTTGGTCGTACTTTACGCTGACGCCGCGCAGGTTGGTGTCGAGGCCGCTGGTTTGAAACGACCACCAAGGACTCCTGTCACCCAGCACCACGAGAAACCGCAACAAAAGCAGAAATGGACGCACGCCGGGATGGGTATCCCAGAACTCGCTGTCTCGAACAGCGCGCGGTTATGCCCAAAATGAATAAAAGTAACCTAACCACGTATCCGAAAGAAAAAGGGCCGCGGGGGGAATCCGCGGCCCGTCGGGAAATATCGATTCTGCGACCTATGGGAAGGCTCTTTTATTTTAGCTTTACCAATTCTGCGTTGAGCTTGATGGTGCCACCGCTTAACGTGATCTCTCTTTCCCAGGTGTAAAATTCACCCTTGCTGATGGCCACGGTATGATCGCCGGCAGGTAGCAAAAGGGTAGAAGGCGTGTTTCCCATGAATTTGTTGTCCACGGTGATGTCAGCGCCTTCTGGAATGGAGTTGATCGCCACGCGTTGCATTTCAGCCACCGGAGCAGGTGCCGGAGCTGGAGCCGGTTCAGGGGCGGGCGCCGCTGCGGGCGCCTGAGCGGGTTGCTCCGGCGCCGGAGGAGGTGCCGGCGGGCGATTGGCCCAAGCCGTGGTTACTGCGGCGCACGACACTTGCATGCCTTGGGCGATCGAGCCGGCGTTGAATTGCTTGATGATGTCGCCGTCGCCGTTTGAAACCGTGAATTGATTCACTCGAACGATGATGCCCTGCTCCTGGTGCGCGTCGAAGATAGTGAAGTCCGAGTTCTGCTGATTCGTTGTGGTCACCACATTGGGGCAATACTTGTTCAGAGCCGCCCGCATGGGAACTGTCTGATCGTTATTCACAGTCCATGAGCTTCCCGTCGAGGTAGCCGAAAGAAATACGCGCGGTTGCTGCGCGAAAGCTGCCGACGACAGGGTCAAAACAGCGAGCGCTGCTATTGTGCATTTCATGATGTGCCTCCCCCAGGGTTTCTCTGAATGCGGCGGGTCCTCTCGCATTCTGTCTCGTTTTAACGAGCATTTGTTTTTTTTGGGCGAAGTTGACGCTCCGCGGTGCCCAACTCTCTTAGTGCATCGCACTGGCCAGGGCCACGCCGTGGGCTAACTTTCAAGGCACACCGCGCCATCCGGTGCGGAATCTATGGGATACGGACAGCGACGTAGGTCGAGCCCTACCTTGGGCTTTCTGCGCTCGCTCGCAAGTGACGCATTTTGACAGCGGAGGTTGACCGAAATCGGCATTCAAGCTCACAGACCGGAGCTCGACAGTGTTTGAGTGCCCGATCGATCCAGTCGCTGAAGTCCTCGCCGCCGAAGAGCGCGGTCGTTGACACGCCGCGCCTCGACCATAATAATCAGTGGGTTCAAAGCACCTCGCCCGAGCCACCAGCAGGCCGTTCCGCCGAGGTAGAAGAGACCTGATGTTGATCTACAACATGGCCATGAGTCTCGAACCGGGGCCGTTTACGCAGTATTGGCAGCGGTTGAATGACACTACGTTCAGAGGGCTGTATCACTTGAACGCGTTCGATCTGGCCATCATGCTTCCGTATTTTTTCGTGCTGCTTATTCTGGCGACCTATGGGATTCACCGGTACGTGCTGGTGTACCACTACTTCAAGAACCGCAAGCACGTTCCCGGACCGCCGCCAGAGGTGACCAGGTGGCCGCGGGTGACCGTGCAGCTTCCCATCTACAACGAACGGTACGTCATTGAGAGGCTGGTGGAAGCGGTTGCGCAATTCGATTACCCGCGGGAGCTGCTCGAAATCCAGGTGCTGGACGATTCCACGGACGAGACAGAGCAAGTAGCGCGGAGCTGTGTCGAGCACCATCAGCAACTCGGAGTTTGCATTTCGTATCTGCATCGCGACCACCGCGAAGGATACAAAGCCGGTGCGCTGCAGGAAGGATTGAAGTCGGCGACCGGAGAGCTGATCGCGATTTTCGATGCGGATTTTATTCCGCCCACGGATTTCCTTCGCCGCACAGCGCCGTATTTCAACCAGGCCAAGCTGGCGATGGTCCAGACGCGCTGGAGCTATATCAACCGCAATTATTCGGTGCTGACGGAAATCGAAGCGATCTTGCTCGATGGTCATTTCGTGATCGAGCATTCGGCGCGCTTCCGTACCGGGCTCTTCTTTAACTTTAACGGCACCGCGGGTGTGTGGCGGCGGACAGCGATCGAAGACGCCGGTGGATGGCAGCACGACACGCTGACTGAAGACACCGATCTTTCCTATCGCGCGCAGCTCCGCGGCTGGCAGTTCCTGTACCTGCCGGACATCGATTGCCCGTCGGAACTGCCGGTCGAGATGAATGCATTTAAGTCCCAGCAAGCGCGCTGGGCGAAGGGATTGATGCAGACAGCGAAAAAGATTCTGCCGCGGGTGATGCGCGCGAACGTGCCAGGAGCCGTGAAGGCGGAGGCTTTTTTTCATCTTACCGGAAACATCAGCTATCCGCTGATGGTGTTCCTGTCGATGATTCTGCTTCCGGCGATGGTGGTGCGGTTCTACCAAGGATGGTTTCAGTTGCTGACCATCGATCTTCCGCTGTTCGTGGCGTCGACCTGCTCCATATCGGCGTTTTATCTCTCGGCGGAGCGGGCGTTGTATCCGAAAACGTGGAAGCGAACGTTTCTTTATCTGCCGTTTGTGATGGCCGTGGGGATCGGGTTATCGGTGCGCAACGCAATCGCGGTGATCGAAGCCATTTGGGGGGTGAAATCGGAATTCGTGCGCACGCCCAAATACCGGGTCGAAGCAGGAGCGCAGCACGACGGCGGTTGGGCGCGCAAGAAATATCACAAGAGCGCGGGATGGATGCCCTTTGCAGAGGTGATTTTGGGGCTTTACTTCGCGGCGGCTGTCGTTTACGCGATGCAGAATGAGAATTATGCAACGGTTCCGTTCTTGCTGCTTTTCGTTTGGGGCTATCTGTATACGGGCGTGATGTCGCTGGCGCAGACGTACTTTGAGCGGCTGCGATGGGGAGTGGAGGCGGGCGAGGTTCGTCCCGCTTCGACCGGAGCGCCGGGGTTCTGAGGTTGCCATGTTTCTCGGGAACGGATTCCCGGCACTGCTATCCTTTGCCGAGCCTGGATGTCCAAGAAGCGAGGAGAAATCGATGAAGACTCAAGCGTTCCGGGTTCCCGGTACCTTGCTGATTCTGGCTCTGGGACTCATGGTGGGACTGGGTGCGCGCTTCGCCCAAGCGCGATTCCGCCAGCCGAATTCTGAGTATCAGGCGCGGCGCGCGAAGTTGCGCTCAACGGCCGACGGGCCCGTGGTGCTCTTTGGCTATACCAGCCATCAGCAAGGCGGCGAGGTAGCCGTCTTTTTTCAGGAGGAAAATTTTTATTACCTCACCGGTTACGACGAGCCCGACGCGGCTCTGCTGCTGATCCCCGACGCGCCGAACGGAAAAGCGCTGGAAGGGCCAAGTGAGATTCTCTATCTGCCGCCACGGGATCAGAGGCGCGCGAGGTGGGAAGGACCGAAGCTCGGTCCCGATGATCCGGCCGCGCCGGAGAAGACCGGTTTTCAGGCGGTGAGACCGTTTTCAAGCTTGCGCGATGATTTGGTGCGCTTGTCGAAGACCTTTCCCAGCGTATACACGGTTTTCCCACGGGGAGAAGAGAACGGATATCCGCACCTGACGATTTGGGGTAAGTGGGTTCGCGAGGCGGTCCCGGGAACCGAAGTTGGAAATATTCAGCCCGCGCTCACGCATATGCGGGAGGTAAAGTCAGCGGGAGAACTGGCTCTGTTGCAGAAAGCCGTCGACGCGTCAGTGGACGCGCACCTGGATGCCATGAAAAACATGCGGCCGGGACGGTACGAGTATCAGGTGGCGGCGCGCATGAAGGAAATTCACGAGATGGAGGGATGCTCGCGGGAAGCCTACGCGCCGATTGTTGGCGCCGGTTTTTTTTCTACCGTGCTGCATTACGATGCGCTCAACAACGAGATCAAGGATGGAGACGTGGTGGTGCTGGACGTGGCCGGGGAATACGGCGGCTACGCGGCTGATATTACGCGAACGCTGCCCGCGAACGGGAAATTTACTCCGCGACAGCGGGAAATTTATGAAATTGTCCTAGGGGCGCAGAACGCAGCTCTCGATGCCATCAAACCCGGCGTAATGCTGGCCGGAGGACCGGGAAGTTTGCAGGAGATTGCCTACAACTACATCAATACGCATGGGCACGACAAGAATGGGAAGCCCCTGGGCTCATATTTCATTCACGGACTGGGTCATGGGCTGGGTCTGGACGTTCACGATCCGACCGATTACAACCGTCCGCTGCGCGCCGGGATGACCATTACCGACGAGCCAGGAATTTACATCCCCGAAGAAAACCTCGGCGTGCGGATCGAGGACGACGTGCTGATTACGGAACAGGGACACCAACTGCTAACCGAGCGGCTGCCGCGCACCGTCGAGGAAGTCGAAAAGGTGATGGCCGAAGGCCGCGCGCATCCACAGCCGTAAACGGGCGCGGAGGACTCGGACAGGTTGGTTTGACCGCGCGCGCTGCGGGCCGCTATAATTAAGGTTTCGGTGCAGCGCGAAATGCGCGCTGTTCGCGTCCGGGAAGAACCTACGGGACTCACCGGGCCGGGCACCGACTGGATCGTCGATGGTCCGCGGAAGCACCCCACTGCGGGGAAACTCCAGGCAGCCATTCAGGAGCATTCGATGAGCACGTTGAAAGCTACATTACTGCGCGCTGGGATGATTATTAAGCATGATGGCGACCTCTGCGTCGTGTACAGCGTGGACCATCGCACACCAGGGAACAAGCGCGCGGCGATGCAGACCAAGATGCGCAACCTGCGCAGCGGGTCGATGATCGACTACCGGTTCCGCGCTGAGGAATTCGTCGAGAAAGTGGTGGTGGATGAAGTGGAATTTGAATACCTCTATAGTGACGCCGAGGGCCACCACTTCATGAACACGGAGAACTACGAACAGCTGCAGCTCCAGGACGATATCGTGGGCGACACCAAGGATTACCTTATTCCTAACCTGTCGGTGAAAATCGAATACTACGACGAGAAACCCATCGGAGTGTTGCTGCCCGACACGGTAGACTTAAAGGTGGTCGATACCGAGCAAACCATTCAGAAAGCGACGGCGAGCGCGGTGATGAAGCCGGCGAAGCTCGAGACCGGGTTGGTGGTGAACGTCCCTCCGTTTGTGAACAATGGCGACACGATCAAAGTGGACACTTCCGAAGACCGCTACATTCAACGAGTGCAGTAGATCTCGAAGTCTAACTTAGGTAACGGCTGCTCCGCGGTGAACGCAGTTATTCTGGAGGTATGATATCGACATGAGCGAAGCGCAGGCCGACCTTTGCGGGAAATGCGGCGCCGAGATCGACCCCAGCCGAAGAGTCGATTTCACGCTGAAAGACGGAACGAGAGTCTGCGCTGCTTGCTTCGTCAAAGAGACTCCGCGACAGACGCAGCTCAAGAACGATTGGTCGAACTGACAATAGTCAGGGCGCTTGTAGCGGCTCGCACGCGCCGCAATCGAGCCTCCACCAAGTTATACTCGCTATGGCGCAATACCTGCGTAACCCCATTTACACTAATACCCGCCGGAAATGCATTTTGTCCCACCAAGAAAAGCCGCGCAACCACTAGCCAGCAAGGGGATCGTCGTATTGCAAATGGATGACCTCTTCTCTGAGTCACTCGCGACTCCGCAAGAAGCAGAACGGGCGATGAACGCCTATGAAAAGGCACTCGAATACTTGGATCAAAAAGGCATTATTGATCGCACCCACGTTGGCGTTGTAGGTTTCCGTCGAACCTGCCTATACGTTAAGTACGCGCTCACTCACTCGAGTCAGCACTTCACTGCGCTGCGGACGGATATGCCGGTGGCTATTTGCAATACTTGTTTAACCAGAATCAGAACGCGAACTCTGATTCCGACAGCGTGCTCGGAGCTCAACCTTTTGGCGCCGGACTTACAATGTGGCTAAAACGCTCACCGGGCTTCATGCTGGAAACAGTAGAAACACCAATTCTGCTCGAAGCAGCCAGTCCCGGATCTTTATTAGGCGAATGGCAGTGGTTTTCAGGATTGAAGCTCTTGGATAAGCCAGTTGATCTACTTTACTTGCCCACGGCCACGCACGTTCTGGTGAAGCCCTGGGACCGGCTCGCGTCATTAGGCCCGACTGTCGATTGGTTTAGGTTTTGGCTAAAGGGCGAAGAAGATCCCGATCCCGCCAAGGCCGAGCAATACGCGGGTTGGCGTGAACTACGCAAGCTGCAGCAGCAGAACCAGAACAAGGCTTCGGCTACCGCCAATTAGCAGTTTCCCGCTCCACGAATTCAGTCCTAGCGTCCAGATGCGTTCGGGGGTCTCCACCCGGGTAAAGGCCGTGTCTACGAGGAGGCTCGACTTAGCTCTTCACGTATTACACGCCGAATGATTTTCTCAAGAGGTTCGCGAGCTTGCCCTGGGCATTCCTGTTGTCGGGAAAAAGCAGCAACATCGTCTGAGAGGTATCCACGGCTTCCGGGCATTTTCCCGCCGCTAGATAGAACTAGACTGCGCGGAGGACTTTGCCTCGGTGCTGCGGCGGCCGAAGACGCGAAGGAAGATGGCGTCGACGGCGCGCAATTGGCGCTCTAAATCGAACGTGTGCGCGAGCGCTTTTTCGTCCAGGAATTTGCGGATGTTCGCGTCGGCAGTCACGCGATCCTCGAAGCTGGTCTCCGATTCCCACGCTACCATGGCATGGCCCTGCACCCACTTGTAGGCGTCCTCGCGCGGCGCTCCGTGTTCGACCAGGTCTTGCAGCAGCTGTCCCGAGAATACCAAGCCTTTGGTGGCATCCAGATTTCGGCGCATGCGCTCCGGAAACACTTTCATGTTCGCGACGATTTCCGTGGTGCGGTGGAGCATGTAGTCCGTGAGTATCGTCGAATCTGGCAGGATGATGCGCTCGACCGAGCTGTGGGAAATGTCGCGCTCGTGCCAGAGCGCGATGTTTTCCAGCGCAGCAGTGGAATTTGCCCGGACCACGCGCGCCAGGCCGCAGATTTGTTCGCTCGAGACCGGATTGCGCTTGTGAGGCATCGCGGAGCTGCCGCGCTGCTCGCCGCCGAAGGGCTCTTCCACCTCGCGCACTTCGGTGCGCTGCAGGTGGCGCACTTCGAGCGCTACGCGTTCGAGCGAAGCCGCGACGATGGCCAGCGTCGAAAGATACTCGGCGTGACGATCGCGTTCGATGACCTGCGAGGTGATGGGGGCGGTCCGAAGGCCGAGCCGTTGGCAGATTTGTTGCTCGATTTCAGGCCCGAGGTGCGTACAGGTGCCGACAGCGCCGGAGATTTTGCCGACGGCCATCTGTTGTGCGGCGATTTCGAAGCGCGTTGCGTCGCGGCGATTTTCGGCGTACCAGTTCGCGAGCTTGAGGCCGAAGGTAATGGGTTCGGCGTGAATTCCGTGGGTGCGGCCAATTTCGGGCGTGTTTTTGAATTCCCACGCGCGCCGCTTGAGCACTTCACCGAAATGCTCGACGGCTTTCGCGATCAGTTGGGATGCTTCGCGCACCACCAACGCCTGCGCCGTGTCCACGACGTCATTGGACGTGAGGCCATAGTGCAGCCAGCGCGCGGCTTCGGCGTCGCCGATGGATTCCTCGACGGCGATGGTAAAGGCGATCACATCGTGCCGGACTTTTGCTTCGATTTCATGGATGCGCGCAACGTCAACGCGCGCGCGTTCGCGCAGTTTTGCGGCGGCCTCGCGCGGGACCACACCCGCTTCGGCGAGCGTTTCCGTAGCGGCGAGCTCGACGTCGAGCCACTTCTGGAACCGGTTTTCCTCGCTCCAGATGCGGCCCATTTCCGGACGGGTGTAGCGCGTGATCAATAACAACTCCTTGGCTCGCGGCTCGGCTGGGTGCGCGCGATGGGGTCCATTCGTGCCCTATCGCACACTTCCGTGCGAACGCGCGCGCCACGGGCCTGTTGATGCTTGATGCTGAGGAGGAAATTCCCTGGTCTATGATACTCGAAATTCACTCCGCAGGCGACTCTCGGGGAAGCATCGAGAGGATTCCGCTAACCTTATAGCTCTCATAGAGATGGCGGAATTTGTACCCTCAAACGTCTCAGCTTCGAGCAGGGGCAAATCAAATCACCGAAGAGGAAGACAATGAAAATGACGGTTGCCTGGTTCGGAGTGAAGAATTTCGAGCAAGCGAAAAAGTTCTATGGCGAGACGCTGGGGCTGAAGAAGACGTTTGAAATGGAGCAATGGGCGGAGTTTGCCGGTGCCGAAGGCGAGGCATCGATCGGAGTGAGCGGGGGCGGGCACGCCGCGGCTGAGCCCGGTGCCACAGTCGTGCTGCGCGTCGACGATATCGAGCGCGAAAAGAAACGGCTGGAAGCGGGCGGCGTGAAATTCGAGGGAAAGATCGATGAAATTCCTGGCGTCGTCAAGCTTGCAGTGTTCCGCGATCCGTCGGGAAACCGACTGCAGCTTTGCCAGGTGCTGGTCGACCCCTAGCGCCACCGGACCCGGGCCGCCAGACCGATATAGACTGTCGTGGCAGGGGTTCTGCTTGCTGAGGAGATTCCTATGTCGATTCATCCACTGCCGCAGATTTCACTGGAACAGGAGACGGCGCTGGTCGAACGGGCGCGGCAGGGCGATTCGGCCGCGTTCGGATCGCTGCTGGAACCGTGGCGCGGGCCGCTATTCGGATACATCTACCGCATGGTTTCGTTGCGCCAGGATGCCGAGGATCTGCTCGAGGACGTTCTTGTGCGCGTGCTTGAAAACATCCGGGAATATCGCGGCGAAGCGCGGTTCAAGAGCTGGCTGTTCGGCATCGCCACGCACACCTGTCTCGATCACCTGCGCAAGAAAAAACGTTGGCGGCCGGAAGCGCAACTGATCGGTGAAAAAGAAGCAACCGCCGATCCGGAACAACACGAAGCGCTCGTCCGCCTCATGAGCCAGCCGGATTTTATTTTCGAGATTCGCGAGCACATCGCCTTTTGCTTCAGCTGCATTGCACGAACGCTGCCGCCCGAAGAACAGTCGGCGGTGATGTTGAGAGAGGTTCTCGGCTTCACGAATCAGGAGGCGGCCGCGATCTTAGGCGTCTCGGAGCCGGTATTTCGCCACCATCTTTCTGCGGCGCGTGGAACGATGACGCAAAGTTACGACGGGCTATGCGCGCTCGTGAACAAGACCGGCGTGTGCCATCAATGCCGGGGCTTGCAGGAATTTGCCGGCGAAGGACATCACGGACCGGACCTGGTCGAGATTGAAGTAGCGCCGGGAGTGGCGGTGAATCCGGAAAATCTGTTGAGCGCTCGCATCGCGATTGCACGCGATGCCGATCTGGAGGGCGGCCACACGCGATCCATGCACGACATGTTTTTCAGGTCGCTGTCCAGACGCGAGGAATCGCGGTAGTTGCTGCCAAGACCTCACCATGGCGAAGGATTCAAAGCCGCTGTCAATTCCTTGGATGAGTCAACCGCGTTGATCGGGAGTTGCTAAAGCTCAAAGGGCCCGAGTGGAGTGTGCTGTGAGGCGATGTGGAGCGTACCCCGGAAGGCGGATTCCGCCGGACGGCTGGCGAGAGCCTGCTCGGCGCATATCTTGGCAATGTAAGGCGCGTTGTTCTTCTCGGAGATGTGCGCGAGGACCAGGTGGCGGGCGCGCGCATCGAACAATTCAGCATCGGCGAGAAATTCGCTGACGATGGCATTGGAAAGATGGCCGGTGCGACTCATCACCCGCTGCTTGATGTACCACGGGTAGGGGCCTACCTTGAGCATTTCAAGATCGTGATTCGATTCCAGAATCAGGCAATCGGCCTCGCGGAGATGGTGTTTCACCAGCTCAGGCAGATAGCCAAGATCGGTGACAATCACGACCTTAACGCCGTTGGCCCGGAAAGCGTAGCCGACGGGGTCGGCGGCATCGTGGGGAATCGAAAACGGCGTAATTTCAATTTCGCCGATCTCGAGCCGAGCTCCCGCGTGGATGTATTCGACGCGTTCGATCATCCTCTTCGCGCCGGCGTCTCGAAGCATCTTCAGGATTTCGCGATGCGTTGGCTCGGTAAGATATGCGGGACAGCCCCATTCACGCTGCATCTGCGCGAGGCCGCTGGAATGGTCGCTGTGCTCGTGAGAGATGAGGATCGCGTCAACGCGCGCGGGACACGGGCGGCCGAGCGCTTCGAAGCGCCGGTGCATTTCCTTGCGTCCGAGCCCTGCGTCAATCAGGAGAGTCGTCCGCCCGGTTTCGAGCAATGTGGCGTTGCCCGAACTGCCCGAGGCGAGGATAGAAACACAAAACGGAATGCGGCTCTCCGAGTCTCCGCCGGCGCAGGAAGTCCGCGCAGCGATCGGAAGGATGATTGCAAACTGGGGCGCGCCCGTCAACGACGAAGTCACCCAGGTTCGTGCGCTTTCTCGATCACTCGATGGCCTACCGAACAGACAACGTGGTTGTTCTCTGCAATCTCTTCCGGAAAGAGCTTGAGGGTAACGCTTTTTCAGAAGCAAATCGTCAGTGAATCGTTCCTTGAGCGAAACGGAGAGTGAGCGAAGCTAGAGCGTGAGTTGTTCGGGAGTGAGCTGGAAGCCGTCGAGGTTCCCGACGACCGAAGCGGCAAGGCGGTCGGATTGGAAGAATTCGCGCGCGAGCTGCTGAACATCCTCCGAAGTGACTTCCTCAAGCAGCGCAATCAACTGCTGAGGCGTGAAGTGTCGGTCGAAGTAGATGTGGTAGCGCGCCAGGCTGTTCATTCGCGAGCCGCTGCCTTCAAGCGAGAGCAGCGTGGCGCCCTTCAGATGGTCCTTGGCACGGCGCAACTCTTCTTCGCTGAGGGGTTCGTCCTTGAGGCGCCGTAGTTCGTCGAGAACGCTGCGCACCAGCTGCGCGGCGGTTTCAAGCGAAGTGCCCGCATATACGGAAAGCAGGCCGGTATCGCGATACGAATTCATTTCACTGAAAATTGCGTAGGCCAGGCCCTGCTTTTCGCGAATATTCTGGAACAGGCGCGACGACATCCCGCCGCCGAGGACGTTGTTGAGAACCGACACAACAAAGCGGCGGCGATCGTTGAGCGGCAGCGCCGGCACGCCAATGCAGATGTGGACTTGCTCGAGCTCGTGTTTGGCGCGCAGCGTCACATGAGGCGCCGCTGCCGGTTTCGAATCGTGGACAGGATCCGCGGACGGCGCAAGATTTTCGAAGCGGTCCTTCACCAATTGGACCAGATCCGCATGCTTTAAATGACCAGCGGCGGTAATCACCATGGAGTTAGGCGCGTAACAGCGGCGAAACCAAGATTGAAGCGATTCGCGAGTGAACGCGGACACCGTCCCCGGAGTGCCGAGGATCGGCCTGCCCAGCGCGTGATGGTTCCAGAGATTCTGTGTGAATAGCTCGTGGACCAGGTCTTCGGGATTGTCCTGGGTCATGCCGATCTCTTCAAGGATGACCGACTTCTCGCGATCGATATCCTGGTTTGCAAATTTTGGCTCAAGCACCATATCCGCGACCACGTCGAACGCTTTCGGGAGGTGCTCGTCGAGGACGCGGGTATTGAAGCAGACCATTTCTTTCGAAGTGAATGCGTCGAGCATTCCGCCGACGCTGTCGACCTCGCGGGCGATGTCTTCGGCCGAACGACGCTCGGTGCCTTTGAACAGCATGTGCTCAATGAAATGGGAGATGCCGTTTAGCTCGGCCGGCTCGCGGCGCGAGCCGCTTCGGAGCCAGATGCCCACGGAGACGGAATGAACGTGCTCCATCGGCTCGGTGAGAACGACCAGGCCGTTCGAAAGAATGTCCTTATGAACCGAGGGAGTGTCTTCAGTCATGGAAACGGTATTTTGGCACGAGGCCATCGCAAAGTCATGGCAGATGCGATTACCTGTTTCCTGCGAGAAGTTTGTGCTCGGCGAAGGCGAAAGGCCGCAAGCGGGAAAACGGCAACGGGCTACATCAGCTTTTCATCGGGGGAAAGCTTGCCGTACTCGCTCGAATAGTGAAGCGGAACGTCGGAATACACTCCCTTGTCCATCAAATAGACCTCGCAACTCGAGTACGGATAGGAGTAAATGTGAATACTCGTGGCGCGCTGGCCAAACTCGGGCAAGTTCAGCACCTGATGCACTGGCTCTTCTGGCCGTACGACGGCCGGGTGCTCGGCGTCCATGTCATAGGCATCGGTAGGAACGAGTTTGCAGGTGCCTTGTTTGGCGTCACGATTCTCGACGCGAAAATTCTGCACGCGCAGCTTGCCGATGGGTGTGGCCATCCAGCAATTCTGGTCGCGATGGTTGTGAATGCGGCTCACTTGTCCGACTTCCCAGCAAATCGACATCACTTCGAAAAGTTCGCACTTGTAAATCAGGTTCCGCGTGTAGTGGCTCCTGGCATAGAAAAGATAAGGAGCCAGAGATTCGGGGCGAATGAGCTTGTGCGACGCGAATTCATGAACGCGCGGAATGATGAAATCCTTCACGGGGATTGCCGAGAGCTGCTTTACCCATTCGTCGATCGAAACGGTCTCGGTGACCATTTGCACGAAAGCACCTCGCTGATCCAATAAGAACGGTTCCAAACAGCACATTATATCTCCGAGCGGCAGGAGCGGCGGCGGAAAAATACGCTCGGCCGACGTGCTATGATCGTTGCGAAATGGCTTCACCTTACTCAAATAGCGGTCCGAATTTACTCGGCAAAACAGCGCCGGAGTTGCGCGCATACGCGGAATCGATGGGTGAGCCGGCGTATCGCGGTGCGCAAATCTATCATGCGTTGTACGCGGAGTGCCGTTTCGACCCTGCGGCCATGACGAATCTGCCGGCGCGGATGCGCGACCGGCTCGCGAGGGAAGCCGCCATTCAGTTACCCGAGATTCTCCGGCGGTATCGCTCGGGCGATGGCACGGTGCGCTACGTCCTTGGGCTTGCGCCCCGCGCCACTGCCGCCGGGCCAGAGGCGGGGCCGCCCACCACAATTGAAACCGTTTTCATGCCGGAGGAAAACCGTCAAACGATTTGCATTTCAACGCAGGCTGGCTGCGCAGTCGATTGCCACTTTTGCCTGACGGCGACGCTGGGGCTAATTCGAAATCTTACTGCGGGAGAAATCGTCGGGCAGGCGCTGGTCGCGATGGAGGACCATAGCGCGGCACTCAAACCTCAGACCAACATCGTTCTAATGGGGCAAGGCGAACCGCTGCTAAATTACGAGGCGGTGACGGCAGCGCTTCAAATCCTTCTGGATCCAAACGCTATGGCCATCTCGCCGAGGCACGCGACGTTATCCACCAGCGGGATTGTTCCCGGCATCGAACGGATGGCGCGGGAACGAGTCCGGCCAAAGCTGGCGATTTCGCTGAATGCGTCCTCGAACGAACAGCGCGAGGAGATTATGCCCATCAATCGACGATACCCGATGGAGAGTTTGCTTGATGCATGCAGAAGATATCCACTGCGGGCCTGGGAGCACCTGACATTCGAGTATGTGCTTCTGGGGGGCTTCAATGATTCGCCCGAGGACGCCAGGCGCCTAGCCAAACTGCTTGCGAATTTGCGCGCGAAGGTGAATTTGATTCCCTGGAATCCAGGGGAACTTCCCTATGAGAGGCCGGAAGCGGCCCGCACGGAAGCATTTCGAAGAATACTTGCGGAGAAGGATGTGAAAGTCTTTGTCCGCTATTCGCGCGGACAGGACGTCATGGCGGCATGCGGGCAGTTGGCGCTGCTGGAGTCGGGCACGGCTTCCTCGTCGACAATTCTCACGCAAATCTCTCCTTCACCGTGAAGCTCTAAACAAAACTGCCGTAACATTTCGATGACCCAGAAACATTAGCGAATTCCAATGGCCGCCATCTGGCGGCCGGTACGGCGTTCGCGGCGGTAACTGAAGAATCGATCGAGGCGGCAGCCGGTGCAAAAATCGGACCAGAAAACTCTCGCTGCGGGAATCCCGGCAGCCGTCAGAATCGCACGATTCGCGGCAATCAAATCGAGGTGAGCGGTGGGTGGCGGCAACGGGTGACCCGGCGGCCTCCTGCTGAGCCAGGGAAGCCAGTGGGGATCGTTTCCGTCCGAGACCAGCGAATCGAACGGGCCATCGAACCATTCGCGTGATCGAGGAAACTGCGCGTGAAATTCCTTGGCGACATCGGGGCCCACTTCGTAGCAGCACTGGCCGATGCCGGGGCCAAGCGCAGCGATCACATCTTCGGGACGCGTGCCGAATTCCATTTGCATCCGGCCAAGCGTTTTCGCCGTGAGGCGACGAACGGTTCCGCGCCAGCCAGCGTGGATCGCGGCAACAGCTGAGCGTTTTGTGTCCACCAGAAGAATCGGAATGCAGTCTGCCGTCTGCACGACAAGAAGCACGCCGCGCTCGCAAGTAATCAACGCATCGGCCTTGCGCGGCTCTTCGGCGGCGCCCCTAGCTGTCAAGTCCACGCGATGCACGATGTCGGAATGAATTTGCCGCATGGTGACCAGACGCATTTTGCGGGCACCGATTGCGTTCGAGAATTTCTTACGATTGGCGATAACCCGCTCGCGCTTGTCCCAATCAGAGAAGCCCAGATTCAATACTTTTTCTACCGACTTCCGGCCGTCGCCGAAAGATTCAAGCTCACTCGCTCCGCCCGACCGTGTGCTGAATCCGTGCACCAGCCAGTCGAGTTCGGCAAGCACAGGAACTTCGAGAACCCGCAAGGCGCCAGCGCGGCGAAACTCCCACGCTGTGCCATTTGCGGATTGGCTTCGTCGAGCATTCCTTTTCTTCGCGATTATCGTGGCCATTGCTCGTTCCGTTCGGTGCGCCACCGCGACGCTCCTCGATTATATGTATAATCCGGCAGCGGCGCAGGTGAGGTACGCGTGATCGTCGGACTGGGACTGGACATCACGGAAATCGACCGGATTGGCCAGGTCATCAGCCGTCGTGGTGTTGCGTTTCTCGAGCGAGTATACACGCCGGGCGAAATCGCCTACTGCGAACAGCACAAGAACAAATTCGAACGCTACGCGGGACGCTTCGCCGCGAAAGAAGCGGCTATGAAGGCTCTGGGGACCGGTTGGGGCCAGGGCGTGCGCTGGCGTGACATCGAAGCAACCCGAGAGCCGAGCGGGAAGCCTACGCTTCGTCTGGAAGGCGTTGCGCGACAGATCGCCGATCGCATGGAAGTGAAGAACATCTCGCTGACCATCACGCACAGCGGGAATTTCGCGCTCGCTCAGGTGATATTCGAGAGCTAGCGCTTCACCGAGAATCCGCGCGCTGGCAGCGCGGCCAATGGGTCAGCAGTAGGGCGCACTTCATACCAACCGTTTGCCGGCAAATGTCCCGCGATGCGCACCTTGAGATAATTTCCAGTCAAAGCCTCGGTCCAGGATTCGTTCAACGATCCGCCAGTGCGTGCCAGGGTCAAAGCGGGCATCGATCGCCCCGCCTGCGAGGCGCGGAAAGCTCCGGCCTTGGTGAGCGAGCGGGCGCGTAATTTGCGCGCCCTGTCGCGAATCGCTTCCTGGGGCACACGATTCTCTAGCTTTTCTGCTTTGGTTCCGGGACGCTCGGAAAAGGAGAAAACGTGGAGATAGGTAAACGGCAACTGCTCGATGAGGTCTTCGGTTACTTGAAAATCTTCTTCCGTTTCACCCGGAAAACCAACGATCACGTCCGCGCCGATGGCCGCGCTGGGGATGACGCGGCGGATGAGTTGGAGGCGCTCGGCGTAGTGCCGAGCGCGATACCAGCGATGCATCGAGCGGAGGATCCGGTCTGATCCCGATTGCAAGGGAATGTGAAAATGCGGCGCGATGCGATCGGAGGACGCCGCAAGTGAGATGAAATCCTCGGTCACGTCGGCGGGCTCAATCGAGCTGAAACGAAGGCGTTCGAGCGCGGTTTCGCCCAGGATCCGCCGAACCAAGGAGCCAAGATCCGCGCGCGGCAAAAGATCCTGGCCATAAGCGCCCAGGTTGATTCCGCTGAGGACGATTTCTCTGGCACCGGCATCGGTGAGTGACCGCACTTCCTCGATCACCTCGCCCGGCTGCATGCTGCGGCTGCGCCCTCTAACAAACGGAATCACGCAGTACGAGCACCGATGGTTGCAGCCATCTTGAATTTTTAAGATGGGGCGCGTGCGATCACCTTCCAGGTTCGCGCGGGGGGTTGTTGCGATCCCTATCGCGGGCATCCCGGCGAAGATGTCCCCGGTGAGAATCTTCGCGGGGCCGCGAGCGAGCGACAGGGAACCACCGCTTAGGTTCATTAGGGGGACAAAATCGGAGCCGCCCGATCCCGAAAGCGGTCCTGGTGAAAGAGTTTCGCTCAGCATACTTGGGATTTCTGACTGGTGCGAATTCCCGATCACCCAACAGACGCCTTCGAGCTGGGCTAACTCTTGTGGTGCGCGCTGCGCGTAACAGCCGGTGAGAACGATCCTCGCTGCCGGATTCGCACGATGAATTTTGCGGACCGCCTCGCGCGTCTGGGAGTCGGCCGCCGCCGTGACGGTGCAGGTGTTTATTACCACCAGGTCGGCGGCTCTATCGTCGGGAACGGCTGTGAGACCTTGTCGGAGAAAACCGTTACGGAGGGCCGAAGCGTCCGCGTCCGTAGCGCGGCAGCCGAAGTTTTCGATGGAAAATGTCGCCATGGGATCTCGGGGAACCACGTTCACCAGGAGAATTATAACAGCGAACCCGAAAGGGAATTCATCCCGGTCACCAAGGATGCAGAAGATGACGGCCAAGCCCAGCGTTTAGGTGCCGGCGCCGCGCCGCTGGTAACAGAGAAGAATCAAATCCGCCCGCCGACGCACGCCAAACTTGGCGAGAAGATTTGATACGTGAAATTTCACGGTTCGCTCGGAGATGTGCAGACGATCTGCTACTTCTTTGTTCGCAAGATTCTCAAGCAGCCCATTGAGCACTTCCTGCTCGCGCCGGCTTAATTCGGCCGGTGAATCACCTCGCAGGCGGCGTCCCTGAGAGGTAGTTAGAATTGAATCTACAAAGCGCGAAAGCACGTTTCGCGGAACCCAGAAGCCTCCCGCGGCAACCAGTGGAAGTGCGCGGGGCAATTGTTCTCGAGCTTCCGCATAATTCAGGATGCCCTTGACGCCTTGGCGGAGAAGGGCGTAACTGTCCGCTTCCTTCAGCTTGTCGCCCACGACCAGCAAGCGGGCAGCCGCGTTGCGGTCGAGGATATTGCCGAGCAGCGCGCCGGTGGCCTGTTTGGCGGCATGGGCGTCGATGACGTACACGGAAGCACGCGGAACTTCAAGGTTTCGCAGATCCGGCGCCAGCATGGAATCAAGCTGTCTGAACATGATGTGAAACCCAGAATTGGAAAGGAGGCGCTGAAATTCGTCCAGCACCATCGGATGGGGCGAGAGTAAACAGACCTTCAGATTCGACTTTGACGGCGCCTTCGGCATCTTGACTTAGGCTAGCGGAATTGCTCGAACGGAACAAGGAAGACGCACCAGTTGATTTCGTACCAGGCACGGGTATGGCCAGTCGCGGTAACCATCACAGGCACAGTTACCCGGAAATAGCACCCGTCCTAGCGGGATGGGCGGCAGCTAAGACGGGCGAGTCCGAAAACAGGGGGCGCTATCTAGGCAACGTCTTGCTGTATCCGAGCGGCTTTGATTCTGCGACGGGCCAAGATGCTCAGCGACAGCAGGCCAATGCCGAACAGCGCGAGTGTGCCAGGTTCCGGCGTCATGGCGACATACTCTTGCGGCGGTCCATCTGGACCTGGCTGGGTGCCGGGAATTGGGGTATAGATCAACAGATCGGAGTACTCGCCGCTGGCGGAGTTCGCCTGTGCGGCAGCCAGCCAACCCGCAATATTGCTCTGATCCTGAGCGCTAATGGTGCCGTACGGGTCGCTAGAGGACACGCCCGGATCTAAAATGTCCCAAATGGCCCACTGGATATCCCCCACGGTTTCCGGGTTATTGCTATTGGCGAACATCTGCTCGACCAAGTAAGCGACCTGCTCATATTGGGTGAGGCCGGAGAATTGAACGTTGTTCAAGGTCGGGAGCGTCGATGAAAGTGCCTGCCACGATTCACCGGGGAAGACCTCGTCTTTGAAGTCGTCGCAGACCAACTCGAGCTGTGAAGACTGGCCTCCGGAGTTCACAGTGAACGTATAGGGCCCGACATACACTCCCCCCATAACATTCGAGCCGGGGCTGGTGAGTGTCAAAGTCGAATTTCCATCCGCAAGAGCGACCGGTGCAGCAAGGAGAAGTAAGGCTGCGAACAAAACTGACACCACACGATTCGTCATGAAATCTAACTCCTCAAATTACGGGGAAACCAACTCGTGCTGCACATGTAGTAGCAGTCTCGCTGCCAAGCCGCCCGGCTGTAACTTACTGAAAAGACTAGTCGGATGGTTTAGAAGGCGGTCTCGGGAGCAAATCTTTTCCTGCGGCTTGGAGCTATCCCAGAACCGGGGCGCGGAGGTTGCAACACGGATGCGAAAGGGGCCGGTCGGATGCGACCGAACAGGGCACTTAAATTTCCGATAATCGAATGGTAGCCAAGCGCCGATTTCACTCCATTTGCGAAGCTCGGTCCGCGGTCATTTCGACACCGGGTTCGATTCGCCGTCGGGGGCGTTTGGCGGGTAGGCCGGCCTGTCGCACTTTGTAAAGAAGCGCGCGATAGCTGATTTTAAGGACTTCCGCCGCCTTTCGGCGGTTCCAGTGGTTGGCCTGCAGAACTTTGAGAATGAGATCGTTCTCCATCTTGCGGGTCACTTGCTGGGCGATGCGTTTCAGGGGAATCTTTCCATCCTCGGTTATTTCATATGCAAAGCTGAACGGCTTCTTTTCGGGGCGCTCGGAATAGAACGCCTCTTCGGATCCCAGAATTACGTAACGCGCCATGCAGTTCTCCAGTTCGCGGACGTTCCCTGGCCATTCGCGCTGCTGGAGCATCTGAATCACCTCACCGGAAACGGGGGAAGCTTCTCGTTTGAATCGGCGGTTAAAGCTTGCCCGTAGATATTCGACGAGGTAGGGAATGTCGTCGCGGCGTTCTCGTAAGGGCGGCAACGTGATGCTGATCACGTTGATGCGATAAAGAAGATCAGCCCGGAAGCCGCCGCTCCCAATTTCCTGCTGGAGCTGCCGGTTTGTCGCGCAAATTACGCGCGCGTCCATGCGCTTTTCTTCGTGGCCGCCGATACGCGTGAAATGCCCATCCTGCAGAACATGGAGCAACTTTGCTTGCAAAGCCCCGTCGAGCTCACCAATCTCATCGAGAAAAAGGGTTCCGCCCTGAGCCAGTTCGATACGCCCAGCCTTGTCGGCATTCGCGCCGGTGAAGGCACCTTTTTGAAATCCGAAAAGCTCGCTCTCCAGAAGCGTGCTTGGAATCGCGGGACAATTCACCTTCACGAACGCTCCTTCTTGCCACGGCGAGCGGTCGTGAATGAAATGCGCCAGAACCTCTTTGCCCGTTCCGCTCTCCCCAAGCACAAGGATCGGAACGTTTAGACCCGCAGCGCGATCCACGCGTTGCCGAACCAGACGCATGGCCTCGGATCGACCGAAGTAAACGTTGTCAGGAGGCAGCTCGATAGCCGGTGTGGAAGTCGCCAATTGTGCCCTAGCGATAGAAACCATTACTTTCGGGCGCCCCCATTGCGCCATTGCTCACCCGAGCTGCTGTGTTGCACACGAAACACCAAACATTCCGGCAAGCCTCTCGGAGCAACATGCTCTTAGCGCAGCTTGGTGAGGTTATAAACCCCGTAGACTGAGCTGCTTAACTATAGAAACTCACCCGCGCGCGGCCTGCATGGCGGTTTCTGGCCGGGATGTGGCAAGTCGGAGAACTAGAAAAGTCTAGGCACTTTCGGGAAACGGCATTCCTCGTGGGAACCATTCAAGCAGAATAAAGCGGTCATTGCCTAGGTCGGCGGGACCTCTAAACCAGTCTGGTACTAGGGAGAAAGTCGCAACCGAATTCAAAGCTATCGCTGAGGAAAAATTAAAGCTTCGAGCATGTCGGCGCGCGCCTTCTGGTCTGAGGCAAATAACTCGAGAAGATCGGTCACGGATATCATGCCGCGAAATCCCTTCTCATGATCGACGATCAACAAGTGAAAAATTCCATGCTGGTCCATCAACCGCAGACAATCTTCGATAGACGTTTCGGGAGTGGCAGTCACGAGTTGCCGCGTCATGATCTCGGTGACCCGCATCCACGCTGGGCACTTGTTCTCGGCAGCAACTTTGTCAGAGACGTCGCTGTGCGAGACTACACCGGTGAGGATCCCCTGACGGTCGCAGACGCCCACCGAGCGCACTTCGTGGTCCCGAAGGTAGCGCGCAGCTTCATGGACCGTGGTGTCCTCGGGTATGGAATATACTTCCCGGCGGTTCGCAATCAGGTCCGCAACTTTCATCGGACCTCCTAAACAGCAGAGTTTAATGGAACTTTAAGACGATTTGAAGATGAAACGCAATCAAATTACTTCAACTCTCGAATCGCTCGGCCGCAAAGTAGCTGCGCCCGGAGGGAATTGAAAAGACCGATCGATGTTAAGAGATCAGAGAAAAGCCACCGACGTCGTCCCTGGCTTTCTGAATAAGCGAGACGCTCAGGCGCGAGATACCTCGCCGCGAATGATGTCGTAGCGCTCGATCACTGCAGCCACTCCGATGCTCTCATGTTCTTCATCGCGTTGCTTGTCTACGCGGACAACGCGTCCGTGAGCGCGCACGAAGACTTCTGTGCCGCGAGTTATTTCGGCCGGCAGCGTAAGTGTAAAATCCACTTCCGTGCCGGGAGCTAAATCTTTCTGCATTGTGAAGTACACGCCACGCGTTGAGATATCCCGGGTTTGGCCGTTGTGCGCCCCGGGGTCTCGGTTGATTGGCAAGCGAACGTTTACCGGTAGCGCCAGGTCGTACCGGCGGGCCATGCGACGCTCAGTCATCCCCGCTGCTCCTCCAAAACCAGAGTGAAGTACCCACAATGCCCGTCCGTTAAGCCAGCAATCGCTGTACCAAAGGTCTGACCATTGAGCTCACCTAGCACTCGTTGGGGCACTCGGCCGCAAGGCTGAACTCAACTGCGCCGATCTAGATGTGGCGTACCTAGCAAACCCTTTGAAAACAGCAACAAACGCTCGGCTTCGCGATCTTTCAAGAATAATGAAGGTTAAACCAAATGCAAGAGACTTGCCCCAAAGTCCCATTCGGAGTCGAATACTAGAACAAATCAAAAGGGATGGGTAGTGCTATTTCTTTGGACGTGCTCTAGATATGCAATAGTTTGCAGGGGGTATAGGACTATGCGGGACTCGACACGGCCAGAGGCCAGCTCCGCCCGAAACGAAAAATGAAGCCGACCCAAGCGCGAAGACGCCCGGTATTTCGTGTTTCGCGAAGACCGTAAGGCAACACCAGCGACCGTGCCCCGGCCCTACGAGCCGCGGACACCATGAGCCGATGGTGCCACCTCTTTCGCGGCCATTTCTTTTGCCGCCGCCTCTTTCTCGGCTGCTTCCCTCAGCGCGGACTGCTTGGCCGCTTCCTTGGCAGCGGCAGAACGTGAGCCGCGTCCGGAGTCAAGATTAAACTGGCGCATCTTGTAAAGCAGCGCCTTGTAACTGATGCCGAGCATTTTCGCAGCGTCTTTGCGGCACCAGTTTGTTTTTTCCAGCGCATCCGCGATCGCTTCCATCTCGGCCTCGTCTTTTAGGCCACGCACCAGAGCCTTGAGGCCCTGCTCTTTCGGAACCGGAGTCTCCTCACGAGGAGCGATCCGCTGCTGCGCGCCGGTCATTTCAAGAAGCTCACGAAAACTGCCTTCGTCATCTTCAAGAATTACGTAACGCTTCACGAAGTTCTCGAGCTCGCGCAGATTACCCGGCCACGGGTAGCGCAAAGCCGCCTCGAGGAGGTGCTTCGATGGATCAGGCGCGGGCTTGTTGTACTTCTCGCTGTACTTTGCGAGGAAGTGCTTAAATAACAGCGGAATTTCCAGCGTGCGCTCGCGCAGCGGCGGAATATGAATGGAGAGGACATTCAAGCGGTAGTAAAGGTCCTCGCGGAAACGCCCGGTTTTCATCGCTTCCTTTACGTCCATGTTCGTGGCGGCGAGCACGCGCACGTCCGACTGAAGAACCGAGCGGCCACCCAAGCGCGAGTACTGATTGTCCTGCAGCACGTGCAGGAGTTTCGCCTGAAGATGCGGGCTCATTTCAGCGATTTCGTCCAGGAATATGGTGCCCTTATGGGCCAACTCAAACTTGCCGGGTTTCGCCCGAATCGCGCCCGTAAAGGCGCCCTGGTCATAACCGAAAAGTTCCGACTCCAACAGTTCTCCCGGGAGGGCGGCGCAATTGACCTTCACGAACGCTTGCTGCCGACGGACGGAACGGAGATGAATCATGCGCGCCACCACTTCTTTGCCGACGCCGCTCTCGCCGCTGATGAAGATCGGCACGTCCACCGGGGCAATCTGCAGAATTTGCTGACGGATCTTTAACATCTGTGGACTGGCGGCAAGGAAGGAAAGATCCTCGGTGAGTTGTTCGCAGTATTCGCGAAGCGCTTTGTTCTCGGAGCGGAGTTCCTGCTTCTGGCGGCATTTGAGAATTGCGGCATCCAGCTCCGGCTTTTCGAACGGCTTGGTAAGATAGTCGAGCGCGCCCAGCCGAATTGCTTCGACCACGGTGGTTACTTCATTGGAGCAGGAAAGCATAATGACATTCAGAGTGCGATCGAGTTGCATGAGTTGGCGAAGGGTTTCGAGCCCGTCGATTTCCGGCATCAGTACGTCGAGAATGATGTAGTTCGGCCGTTCGCCACCGCCAATGCGGTCCAGAGCTTCTTTTCCGCTGGCCGCGGCGTGCACGTTGAAGCCGTCCACTTCAAGAAGCGTTTGGAGATACTTTCGGATGCTCGGCTCGTCATCCACAACGAGAATTTTCTCTTTTTCAGCCATCGATTCTTCCAGTCGAGCGATATGCTCGGATTTATTCTACGTTCATGGGCAGCAAAAATGAAAAAGAACTTCCGCGCCCTATTTCGCTATCCACCCACACCTTCCCACGGTGCGCCTGAATCAGCCGTTTGGTAATCGCAAGCCCCAGGCCCATCCCCGATGAAGAGGGATCGACGCGCACAAACTCTTCAAAAATCTCCTGATGATACTCGGCCGCAATCCCGCTGCCCGTATCCGTGACCGATACGATTACGCTGTTCGGCCGATCGCCGCGCCCGCTCCGCCGCTCTTGGGATGGAGCGGCTTCCGCGACACGCCGCTCCCAAAAGTGTGGCTCCGCGATCAGCGTTACAGATCCCGCTGCAGGCGTGTGCTTGAGAGCGTTGTCGACCAGATTGGCTACGCATTGCTGCACTTTCTGATAATCAAATTTGAAGATCGGCAAATCGGCGTGGAGCTTGATGTCGAGCCGCACCTTCGACCGTTGAAACGCGTCCTGCCATCGGCAAGCAAGGTCGTTTACACAGTCACGCAGATCATTGTCGCGCAACTGAAGCACCAGCTTGCCACTCTCAAGCGCCGAATAATTCAGGAACATGGAAACCAGTCGCACCAGCCGGTCGCAGCTCTCTTTCGATTCCTGCAATATATCGCGCTGTCGATCGCTCAGTTTACCTAGCGGGCCGGACAACAGTAGATCGTAGTACCCCTTCATGACCGCCAGTGGTGTTTTCAGTTCATGCGCCGCGGAAGCGAGAAACACGGTTTTCTGGCGATTTACTTCTTGAAGGCGCAGGTAGGCAGCCAGCAGGTTTCTGTAGGTAATTTCACGCTCCTGCAAAAGGTCCTTGACTGTCTGGCGCATTTCCGCTTCGTCAGCAGGAGTTTCCGTAGGAGCAGGTTCCACATAAACCACCAGCCAATCGGGTTCTGGCAGCCAACGAACCCTGGCACGGCTCTTGCCCTCGGGGAATTCTATCGGCAGACTGACTTCCTGCTCGCCGCCCTCGAGTTGACTCAAGATCTCGCGATGGTCGGTGCGTAGTACGTCAGAAAAAAGGTTCGGTTCCTCGTTCGATTTGAGCCCCGGAACGTTCAATTTGTCCTGAGCGTGCAGGTTCGCGAACAAGATCCGGCCGTTGCGATCGGACACCAACAGAGGCCGGTCCAGCGCATCCAGGAGGCTCGAGACCAGCTGTGAAGCCGCTTGACCGCTTACTATCTGTTGATCGAGCGTGAAACTCTTCGCCAAATCTCCTCCGACAAGCCAAACAAAGGCAAAGACACCAGGAACTTACGCGCGCCTATGTCGCTGGGAATTCATTCGAGAGACCGTATGCTCGCAAAAGGTGGCAATTAGTGTCAATGGTAAATGCGTCCTAGTTTGCACAATAGATGAAAACATCGGGACTAAGTTTGCACATCCGCACTGCTGCTTCGAGCAGATGCACCCACAGAACCATTCGTAAATATTAGATTACAAATAGGTTAAATAATATCGCAGGCGAATTAGGGACTTGCCCTGAAATTGCGACTCATAGCGGTACTAAAACTTGGGTACTTTATTTATGAAAGAGACCGCCGTGCACCAGCGGGTTGCGACATCTGAGCTCTGCGAAGAGCGGCGCCGATTTCCGCGAATTCATTTGCAGATTCCGTTGTTCATTCGCGGGAAAGACGCGTACGGCGAACAGTTCCTGGAGTTGGCTAAAACTTTAGATATCAGCGGTATCGGTGCGTTCGTGACCAGTCCACGACCCCTTTCGGTCAATGATTATGTTACGCTCACGATTCCCGCGCCCTCGATAACGTCATCGGCTTTGGTACCCGCTGGCATGCCGCCCATACAGGCACGCGTTCGGCGGCAGCAGGAGGCTGGCGACGTTCATTTGGTAGGAGTTGAGTTCCTCAAGCCGATTGGATAGTTTCTACTCCGCCTTGCCAGCCTCCAGGCAATAACTAAACGTGTAGGGGAGCGGGCAAAATGGGAATCCTTTTCACCCTCCTTTCGTGCGCCCCGCTTGCACGTTTTCCTGGACACAGGGCTTATCCAGTGTAATGCTCGCATCGGCAGTACGTTACAGCCTCGCCGACCTCGAAGGTCCGTTTCGAGATTGGAATCTCCCGTGCTTTCGTATCCATGCCCCCGCTGTGCCCCTGATTTCAGGGTAGTGCAAAGCTATTCCGGAACAGATTGATGCCCCAGCCCGGCGAAGAAGTGCGCCCGCAGCTCTCGGCGGAGGAGTCGTTCCTGGATCTCCTGGTGGAGACCCTCGAAGGACTCGAGGAATCCGTCCGTGGGCAATTTCTGCGCCAGTTTTTTCGGAACATCGCGCAAATCGATGTGAGCGATGTACAGAGCAACGATTATTGGCAGAGAATCCTCGCACGGCGCCGAGAACTCTCCGACAGTCTGGGCAAGCGAATTTCACTGAAGACCGCGATCGTAGACGTGCTTGCTTCCACGAATTTTCTGCGCGTTCCCATTCTGATGGAGTACGACGATTTCAAAAAGCTGCAAATAAACGCCGCTACCGACGCGCTCACCGGCCTCTACAATCGCCGCCTGTTCGACGAATACTGCGATAAAGAACTGAACCGCGCGAAACGCTATGGACAGCATTTGGCGATCGTGATTTTAGATGCACATAAGCTGAAGGAGGTGAACGATCGGCACGGACACCTGCAAGGCGATCAAGTGTTGCAGCTCGCTGCCGCCACACTCCGGAAAACGCTTCGCGCTTCTGACTTTGCCTTTCGCATCGGGGGCGATGAATTCGCCATGCTGCTGCCGCAGACGGATCCCGAACAGGCGAACACACTTTGTCGGCGCGTCCGGGCGCAGTATGAGGCCGAAATCCGGCTCCTCAAACTCGATGTAGCGGTGACTCTTGATTTTGGGGTTGCGGTTCATCCCCCAGACGGCGATCAGAAAAGCGCGCTGATGAATCTGGCGGACGAACGGTTGTACAAGCTCAAACAGGCCGGCCGCGAAATTTCGCGCGTGATCCCGCTTGGGTCGCCTCCGCCGCGCCAGGGCCCGAAACATCTTGGCGAAATCGGGGCGCGCCAGGCTGTGGACACATCTGCCCCTTCCAAGTCCCAGCCTCCTCAAGAGGTCGTGACGCCGCGCGAAACACCTACGCCTATGGTACCGCCGTCTCCGCGCCCTGCATATTCCGAGCATCGGAAATGGGAGCGGATCTCGCTTTCCGGCACAAAGGCCTACGCGGTCCTTAGCGATATCAGCCAAAAATCAGTTACCGTCATCGATCTGAGCTATGGCGGCGTCGCGTTATCGATCGAGAAGCCCGAAGAAGTCCCCGATCATTTCAATGCCGTACTGCACGTTCCGATTCTGCCTCCGGTTCGCGTGAGTCTGAAAAAAGCTTATGCGCACCGAATGGCCAGCGGCCGTTCCCGCGTTGGATGTGCGTTCGTTTCTTAGCGCAGAATTTCTGGCCGAGATGCAGTCCAGGATACGCACGGGTATTGGTGCATCAGTTTGAAATCCACAGGCTATAGCCAAGCCCCGCCGGGCTGTGGCAAGCTGTGCACATGGGAAACAAGGACGCACGGAAGCGAGAGAAAAAGAAGCCGAAGCAAAAGAAACCGAGGCGCGAGGACTTCAGCCAAGCCGCCGTGCGGATTGTACGGCAGGCCACGGGTCAGGATTCGTCGGGCGATAAAACCCCATAGGTCTTGGATTTTGGTAGGGCGGCTAGTTTCGCAAAGAATTCAGTTTCCGTTATCCTGCTCGGCCAATCTAGCCGAACGTCGATGTAATAAACGAAGTTCTTCGGCTGAGGCTCTTTTTATTCACTCGAATTGCCCCCAAAGCCTGAAGTCGGTTAATGTCCTGAACAAGAGCCGGAAGCGGTGCTTTGCGGGAACTATATTCGTCCTTGCGACGTTTGGTTAGTCATGGTGGAAATAGAAGAGGTTCCCGTCCAGATCCTTTACGGTGAACTGCCGTAATCCCCAAGGCTTTTTTTCCAGAGGATCCACGATGTTCGCACCTAACGACTTCAGTTCCTGATACGAAGCATCGATATCTTCAGCGAACACCCAGTGAACGGCAGGTTCGAACGGCGGCTTCCTCTTCCGAAAGAATATCGCCACATCACCGCGTGACACGGCCCCAATCTCTTTGCCTGGGTAAAGCCATCCAATCTCAAAGCCGAGTGCATCTCTGTAATGCTGTTGTGCGCGTTCGACATCAGCGACCGGCAACTCCGGCACTGGCTTGCCAATCGAGTTCATTTTCTCGTTTGCGCCCACAGAACTCTCCTTTATGCAACAAGACCGCCCACGCGTCAAAATGGGACACTACCGGGAGACGATGCAGTTTGCAAAACCCCCTGATTTGGATTATGATCCTGCGTCAGAAGATACAAAGCGAGAGGCTACGCAGGAAACGCAGACAACAAAGACGAGCCAAACCTCTAATGTTCATACATTTACATGGTCTCTTTCTATGCCTAGAAACGTTCGCGCCGAGTTGAGGATATTAGGCTCAGAGCTAAAGAAAGCGGACGTTACCAAGCTTAAGAAGCAGATTGAGTCGATTGAAGAATCCTTCGATGAGTAACTGCCCCCGCCGTATGGACCATTGACCGGCTGTACCCCGTGTGGTCTAATTTGCATCCAATCTACTGGGAGGGCCACATGAGCAACCAGATTAAGCGGGCGCTTGTGAAGCTCTCCGAGAGCATGAGCGAGAACCTCCCGCGTGTTAAGCAGAAACTCTCTGAGGCAGGGGCCTCGTCCGACAACGCACTGGTGTATTCCGTCGCCAAGTATTACGCCGCGTTGAATAAACTTGCCGAAGAAAAGTAGCCGGATCTGCCAGCTCGGAATCGGATACGTGGAATGGATTCACGATGAACTCGTATCCGCAGTATGGCCACATAAAGACCCAGTGGGCGGGCGGTCAAGCAGCCTATCCGACGATAGTCGAAAAGGCAGCCGCACTTTTTCATTCGCTGATTTCTAACCATCCTTTTCACAACGGGAATAAGAGAACAGCCGTCCTGAGCATGGACGCTTTTCTTATGGGCAACGGTTACTCAATCGCCTTAGATAACGATCGTATGTACGAGTTGGCCCAAGACACGGCTTCTTATCGAGAGCGTGGCGTTAGCCACAGTGACCAGCTTGCCAAAATAACAGACGAACTTGGTGAATTCACAATTGAGATAGATGTTTTGCACGCAGTGAAAGTTACAGATGCGGACATGCGTAAGAAGTTGTCCGATTTCTATAAAACGAACTTAACTATAGGTCGGTCAGTTCGAAGAAACCCCCATAATAGTCTCTTCAAGCCATAACGACCCACGACCAAGAGACGCGCGCGTTTTGTCGATTCCGAAAGGCATTGTATAATAGGGGTTTCGACGCTGGCCTAGCGACGCGACGGTACAGCTCACTTTGCTCCTCGCGCAGACCGGCCGGCAGACAGGAGCTTCCCATGAAAGAAGGAATTCATCCGGACTACCATCCCGTAAAGGTGCATTGCGCCTGCGGAAACGTGTTCGACACGCGATCTACCTTCAAGGGCGACATGATTCGCGTGGAAATTTGCTCGAACTGCCACCCTTTCTTTACCGGCAAGCAGAAGTTGATCGATACCGCGGGACGCGTCGAGCGTTTTCAGAAGAAGTACGCGGACAAAGCCGCGGCAAACACCAAGAAGTAACCGTTCTTACAAATTGACGGTACAGAGGTCCCCAGGCTTCGGCATGGGGACCTTTTTTGTTGCGGCTCCCTCTAGTGAATCGCATGCGGACAACGGTGTACAATGCCGCAGGAAATGGCCTCGCAATTATCACCTCGACCCGGCGCGTCACCCGAATCGCTGATTGAAACGGGAGCTCCTCGCGTCACGTTGCGAAACTCCTTCGCGCACCCGTTCGATTCGGCAATTGCTGCGGCGCGCACTTGCTATGCTTCGCGCCTGATCGGCCCCGACGAAATCACGGACAAGCAGCGCCTGACCATTGGATCCGGCACTTATTACGGCGGACATCACACCGTCTATCAACACGCGCATTTCGAGTTCGGACTCGAAAATATAAGCCGGCAATTTGTGTGGTCCTTCCTCCATGCGCACCCGTTCTACAACTCCGAGCAGCAGAGCCAACGTTACGTGCGACTCGACCGCGCTCAAGCATTCGTGCCGCCCGAAGGACCGCACTTTGGGGCAGCGGAACGCGCCATCTATGAAAACGGGATCGCGCGGGCCTGGCGCTACTATGGTGAGCTCACCCAAGCGCTGGAACCGACAGCGCGTGAGATTCTTGGGGACATCTGGCACCTGAGCGAGATGTCGCATCCGAAGCGCGTGCAGAAGGTGAGCCGGCAGTCCGAGAAGCGTGCGATCGAAGTCGCGCGTTACGTCTTACCGGTGGCTGCGTTCACGACCATGGTGCACACGCTCTCGGGAATTGTGCTTCATCGCTTGTGGCGGATGCTTGCGGCAAACGATACGCCGAACGAGGCGCGCGTGGTGATCGGCGAAATGGTCGCGCGCGTCCACGAAGTCGATCCACAGTTTTTCGAGCGCTTTGACAACGAGCCCTTGGAGGAACCGCTCGAATGGCAGGAGCCACGCCGGGACGGACATGCCTTCAACGAGGAATTCGACGGGCGGCTCGCTGGATTGACTTCGCGTTTAATCGATTTTTCGCCGCGCGCGATTTCCGTGATGGCGGAGTCGTATCGCGCGGTTCTCGGCCTCACGGCAGCGGATTGTCCAGATCCGGAAGCTCTCGACCACCTCTTGAATCCCGCGCGGAATCCGTACCGACGCGAAACGCTGAATATCGGTGTCCATGCCCCGATCATGCGCGCGCTGCAACATGCAAATTTCACGTTTGCGAAGAAAATCAGCCACACGGCCGATAGCCAGGACCAGCGCCACCGGATGGTTCCCGGTTCAAGGCCGCTGCTGACGCTGGCAGATACTCGCTCGCCGGACTACATCGCGCCGATGCTGATCCGCGAAAATCCAGGGGCAATGGAAATCTACCAGCACGCGATGGAGGAAGCGTGGGCGGCAAAGAACGAATTGCTCGACCGCGGCGTGCCGCTTGAATTTGCGCTCTACCTGCTGCCGAATGCCAAATCGATCCGGCTGGTCGAAACCGGGCCGCTTCTGCATCTGCTGCACAAGTGGACGATGCGGACGTGCTTCAACGCGCAGGAAGAGATTTATCAAGCTTCGATGGATGAGGTGGAGCAGGTTCGCGCGGTCTTTCCCCAGCTAGCCAGCTATATCGGTCCGCCTTGCTATTTGCGGGCCGGCATTTCCACTCCCATTTGCACCGAGGGATCGCACTTCTGCGGCGTCAAAGTTTGGGCGGATTTCCCCAACATTCAGCGCCGCATATGACGCGCCGCGGAACCCTCATTTATTACCTCTCTGCTTGGATCGTTGGATGCTTTTTCATGAGCGCGGCCATCTGGATCAAAGACATGTTTCGACCCGAAGTCAGCACGTCCGCAGGGCGTTCTATATTCGGTTTCATCTTCGCCTCTGTTTCGGGTTTCCTGCTGGGGGCATTCGCCGCGTTTCTAGGAGCATTTCTGTTGCGGAGAATAATGGCGGCGCTGAAGTGCAAAACGCCGAGCCACTGGGCCGCCGTCGGGGGCGTTCTCGCCCCGGTGTTCATTGCGGGCCTTGGCACATGGGAACGGCACATGAACTTCGCACAGCGCCCGGGGTTGAACATCTTGGCGCTCTTGACGACCGGCCCGAAAGTTGTGCTGGATTCGGGATGGTGGCTTGCGATTCCCGCGGGTGCCGCGACGGCCTATCTTTTGTGTCGCATCGAGCGCCGATTCGCGCCGCAGCCGGCTAACGTTTGAGGATGCGTGTGGAGTTCGGCCCCACCAGTTCGTAGCGGATGCCGCGCCAGCGGGTGCGTTTCGAGAGCAGCGACGAAATAAAATTCCACGTAAATAAAAATGGAACGACCGGGGCAAGGGCCGGGTACACCCAGTTCCACTCGCGCAACGGGCCCTTCCATTCGGGGAGCAATTCGCCTACGGCAACGGTACGGAGGGCTCCCTTCAAAGCCGCGAGCAGCGGAATCGCCAGAGCCGAAAGCAGCAACTGCATCCAGGGTCCGCCGTCGATCATCACGCTCAAAATCACGAAGGCCGCGTAGACAACCGTGAGCGAATAAGTTAGGTGGACCATAGAACCCAAGAGCCATCGCCGCGGCGAATAGACGCGCGTGATCAGAATCTGGCGGTTCGTAAATTCGAGAAGGTCGGCAAACGTCCAAGAATGGAGAGTGGCGGCAAGGCATTCCGGACAGAAGACAATCGGTTTGCGCGCGAACTCAAGCGCGCGCGTCATGCCCAGATCATCGCTGACTGCGCCCGTCCAGGCTTCGAGCACTCTGGCGTCATCAAATGTCTTGCGGTGGATGGCGGTTCCGCCACCCCAGCAGAAATTCTCGCGCGGCCGGCCGAGCATCGTGGCGATCGCAGCGTTCCATGTGGAACCAAGTGCGCTGGCAAACCCGTTCATTCCCTTCCCGCTCGGCAGGAACCAGCGATAGGCCGTGGTGGCGCCAATGCGCTGATCCTGAAGCGGCGCGATAAGCTTGGCGAGCCAACCGCGGGTGAGCCGAACATCTGAATCCGTGAAAACGAGAACCTCGTATTTGTCCGGAAGCGCTTCGACGGTGCGGCGCAGGTTATAGACCTTCTCGCCGCAATCCTCCGGCGGTCCCGCGATGACGATATGAACCGGGCGCTGGCTGGCAGCCTTCACGCGCTCGATGACTTTCAGCGCTGGGTCCAGGCTGGTTGCCAGTGAAAAATAGATTTCGTAGTTTGCATATTCAAACCGCGTCAGCGCGGTAAGATTTTCCTCGAGTCCCGGTTCATTGCCTTTGCAGGGACATATCAGGGCGGCGACTGGAGCGTAAAACCCGGCGTGCGACGCAAGCCTTCGCCTGACCATCTGTAACCACACCACGCCGTCCCACAGGGAGTAGGCGCCGAAGGCGATTTGGATGAGGACCAGGACGTAGAAGAGTTCCTGCACGTCGCGAGAATAACAAAAACCCGATCGACGTGGCACACCGGTGAAGATTGACTTGTCCGACTTGCAAGCGATAGACTCCGCGAAATTCTAAAGGCATCCCCAGCCTTAAACGGAGGAATTCATGTCCACGCCCGCAACCCAACCGCTGAATGAAGCGAAGCTGCACGAGTTCGTGATGAAAGCCGTAGGCGAAATGGGAGCGGCCATGAACGCGGCACTCATCGTAATTGGCGACAAGCTCGGCCTGTATAAAGCGATGGCCGGAGCCGGGCCGTTGACTTCTTCTGAGGTCGCAGCCAGGACGGGAACCAGCGAGCGATACGTCCGCGAGTGGCTCTCCGCGCAAGCCGCCGGAGGATTCGTCAGCTATGACGCGGTAGGCGGCCGATACACGCTGCCCCCCGAGCAAGCGTTCGCCATGGCTGACGAAGCGAGCCCTGTTTTTTTGCCCGGTTTTTTTGAGATTGTCGCCGCCTGCATAAAAGACGAGTCGAAAATTTCCGAAGCCTTCCGCAGTGGCAAAGGAGTGGGCTGGCACGAGCATGATTCAGGCCTTTTCTCTGGAACGGAACGTTTCTTCCGGCCGAACTACCGCGCGCACTTAATTCAGGAATGGATTCCTGCGCTCGGCGACACGGAAGCGAAATTGAAGGCGGGCGCCAAGGTGGCCGACGTTGGCTGCGGTCTCGGCACTTCCACAATTCTGATGGCGCAGGCCTATCCGAAGTCCACATTTGTAGGCTCAGACTACCATCCGAAATCGATTGAGATGGCGCGAGAAGCCGCTGATAAAGCCAAGGTATCGGATCGCGTGAGATTCGAAGTTGCCAAAGCCAAAGACTATTCGGGAAACGGATACCAACTCGTTGCCTTCTTCGATTGCCTGCACGACATGGGTGATCCGGAAGGCGCTGCGCGCCACGTTTTGGAGACCCTTTCGCCTGACGGCGCGTGGATGATCGTCGAGCCGTTTGCCAACGACGCGCTCGAAGACAATCTGAATCCCATCGGACGGGTTTTCTACGCGGCCTCGACGATGCTATGCACCCCGGCCTCGCTTTCACAGGAAGTGGGTCTGGCGCTGGGTGCGCAGGCAGGGGAGGGTCGTTTGGCAAGGATTCTGCGTTCGGCTGGATTCACCAGGGTGCGCCGCGCCGCCGAAACGCCATTCAACATCGTTCTCGAAGCCCGTCCGTAGAGCCGGGCCTGGTTCTACGGTCAATTTTCGCGGCGGCGGGAGAACACGCGGCGCAGGACTCGGTCGGAAGCGGCGTTGAGCTCGATCTGGAATTTTCCCGCGGCGCGCCGCGCCTGCTCCATCAGCGAAGGATCGAGTAGAAGCGCGGTGCGATCAACGAAGGGACCTGAAGCCGAGCCCTGGCTCAAGCGCGGGGAGGAGCGCCGCGTCTCAGGCACCGCCAGTTTTTCGCAAATCTCGAGGTCGCGCCAGAATTCGTTTGCGTCATCTTCGCTCCAGCGAAGCGCTTGCCCCAGCGCGACAAAGAATTCCTCGCGAAACAGATCGAGCAAGGGAAGGGCAAGTTCGAGCGACGGCCTTGGCCGATTCCTTGCTTTTGCTCGTTTCTTCCCCTTTTTTTGCTTCTTGCGGCGTGCCGCGCCACGGACCGCCACGCGCACTTTTAGCCGCGTTGGCAATGCTGCTTCGACGCGCAACACCATTGCCAGAATCGACTCGCGGCGAATCATTTCGAGTTGCTCGCGATAGCGGGACGGTTGATCGGCCCGCCCGGGCCGGCGGTTCTCGGCGGCGTACATATCCAAGAAGCGCTGCACCATCTCATGGTGATCGAGGGTAGCCAGCAAGAGCGTCGCGGCTTCGCGCGCGCGCACCACCAGTTCTCGAGGACGATAGGGCATATAGAAATTCTTAGCTGTACGCGAATCCGCTGCCCGCCGCAACCCCAAACACGCGGGCTGCGTTCCAAATGAAAGGCCCGGACAATTTCGTCCGGGCCCGTCACTCGGCGTTGGATTGAATTGCCGGTTCTTAGTGCACCGGACCTGTTGCCGGCAAATCGTCGTCGTGGGTTCGCGTAAGCCTGCGAATCGGCTTCTCGAATTTGCCCAGGGCAATTTCGAGGGCCTGCTCGGCGGTGCGGACGAAGTGAATCTCCATTCCGTCGAGCATGTGGGGCGGGAGATCTTCCTTCACGTTCGGCTCGTTCTCGGAAGGCAAAATCACCTCGCGTATGCCGGCGCGCTTCGCGCCAAGAACCTTTTCCTTGATGCCGCCGACCGGCAGCACAATACCGGACAAGGAGATCTCACCGGTCATCGCGACACGCGGACGGATCGGCCGGCCCGTCAACAAACTGACGAGCGCGGTGACCATGGCGACGCCCGCCGACGGACCATCTTTCGGTATGGCACCGGACGGAACATGAATGTGCAAATCGAGTTTGCGGAAGAAGTCGGGATCGATGCCGTAGCGCTCCGAATTCGCACGCACCCAACTCAACGCCGCTCGCATGGACTCCTGCATGACCTCACCGAGGTGGCCCGTCATGGTAAATTGCTTGCCGCCGCGCATCTTGCTGGCTTCGATGAAGACGATATCGCCGCCGGCGGGCGTCCAAACCAGACCGACCGAAACGCCCGGCTTGCCTACGCGCTCTTCGACTTCCTTTTCTAGGCGAACTTTGGGGATGCCCAGCGCTTCCCGCACAACTTCAGGCGTGACGACAAGTTTCTCCGTCTTGCCTTCGGCGAGGCGCCGCGCCTGCTTCCGCACCAGCGTAGCGATTTCGCGCTCGAGGTTGCGGACGCCCGCTTCTCGGGTGTAGTGGTGGATCAAGTCGTGCAACGACTCATCGGTGAATTCAATCTGCGTTCCGAGTTCCAAGCCGTGTTCTTTTGTTTGGCGAGGAATCAGAAACATCCTGGCGATGTGGACTTTCTCCTCCTCCGTGTAGCCGGGAAGCTCGATAATCTCCATGCGGTCGCGCAACGGCTCCGGAATCGGATCCATCCAGTTGGCCGTAGCGAGGAAGAGAACCTTCGATAGATCGAACGGAACATCCAGATAGTGGTCGCGGAACGTGGAATTCTGCTCCGGATCGAGCACCTCCATCAGCGCCGCGGACGGGTCGCCCCGAAAATCGCGGCCGAGCTTGTCCACTTCGTCCAGCATGAAAACCGGATCGAGTGTTTCCGCGCGGCGGATTCCCTGAATGATCTGTCCCGGAAGAGCGCCGATGTACGTTCGGCGGTGTCCGCGGATCTCGGCTTCGTCATGCATGCCGCCAAGGGAGATACGCACGAACTTGCGCCCCATGGCTCGAGCGATGGACTTACCGAGCGAGGTTTTGCCGACGCCCGGAGGCCCGAGGAAGCAAAGAATGGGTCCTTTCATTCCCGGTTGCAGTTTCTTCACCGCGAGGTAATCGAGGATGCGCTCTTTCACTTTTTCAAGGTCGTAGTGATCCTCGTCAAGAATGGCCTGCGCTTTTGAAATATCGATCCCTTCGGTGCCGGAGCCAGACGATTTGTTCCAGGGCAGCGAGGTCATCCATTCCAGGTAGGTACGCGCCACCATGTACTCCGCCGACGCCGGCGTCATTTTTGCGAGCCGCTTCAATTCGCGCTCGCATTCCTTCTTTGCGTCGGCAGACATTCCAGACTCTTCCATCTTCTTGCGCAGCTCTTCAATCTCTGCCTGGCCGTCGTCGGATTCGCCGAGTTCCTTCTGAATGGCTTTCATCTGCTCGCGCAACAGGAATTCGCGCTGGCTCTGGCTGACTTGCTCCTGAACCTGCTCGTGAATCTTGTTACGCAGTTCGAGCACTTCCCGCTCTTTGGTTAGCTCGTTGATCAAGATTTCCAGGCGCTTGCGAACGTTAAACGTTTCGAGCAATTCCTGGCGCACCATGGTGGTCAGCGAAGGAAGCGTGGATGCCAAGAAGTCCGCCAACTGTCCGGCCGATTCCATGTTCATCACTTCGGCCTGCAAATCGTCGGACAGTTGCGGGGAGCGGGCCACGACTTCGCGGAACAATTCTTGCGCGTTCCGTTCGAGCGCGGTAAGCGCGGCATCGCGTTGCGCCTCCAAATCGGGCTGCTCTTCAATGCGCGCTCGCAAGAATGGCGTCAGCGCGATCACTTCGGTGACGCGAATGCGTTCGAGCCCCTCGAGAAACGCGACGACGTTTCCATTGGGCATGCGCACCATTTTGTGGACCTTCGCCAGCGTACCTACACCGTGTAAGTCCGCGCCTGTGGGACTCTCGATGCGCGGATCCAGTTGCGCCACCACACCCAGAAGCTTTTCAGCTCCTTCGAGCGAATCGAGCAAGGCCAGCGAGCTTTCCCGGCCTACCGGCAACGGCATCACCGCGCCGGGAAACAGGACCGTGTCGCGAACGGGAAGCATCGCAACTTCCTTGGGTGTAACCCGGTTGACTTTATTCACTTTGTCCCCCTTGAACCCAAAAGCCATGATTGCTTACTCCCTTAGGAGGCTAATTGGCCGCCTGAACGTTTAGATGCTGCGAACTCGAAGAAGGATTAAGAATCCCTTAGCGCCACGATGTGAGGTGCCTTTAGTATACTAGACTAAGGTAGAGACAGCAAGGCATTGACCAAAGCACGACCTTCATACAGCACGTAAACTAAATGTAATACGCTAGTTAGCAGCATGTGGAAAGGTCGCCTCCACGAATCGAACCGCGTCGTCATGAGAGTGCAGTCTTCCGTTTAATTGCGCCTCCTCCAAGGCATCGAGAATTTCTTTGAATCGAGGGCCAGGGCTAAAGCCCATGGACTTTAGATCCTCTCCCGTCAATAAGCGCTCGGGGCGAACCTGCTCGGGCGGCGTCTCGGCAAGGAACCGGCGGACGAACTCATAGTTCTCAAGATTGCGGTGGCTCGATAGGCAGTCCAGTCGGTGCAGCTCGAGATGTTCGTCAAATCGTTCCAGGCGAACGAAGCGTTTCAGAGTCGAGGGCTTCATCTGTGGAACGTCCTTAAAGCGCAGATGATTCGCGACCAGTGCGGCGATGCGATCCCGGTCTTCGTTCGAGAAGCGCAGGCGGCGGCAGATTTCCTCAGCCATTCGCACGCCAACCTCTACATGTTCGTTAAAGCGAATGCGGTCGCCTGGGGCCGATGGAGGCGTGAAGGTTGGGGGCTTGCCGACGTCGTGCAGCAGGACTCCCCAGGCAAGCGTAGGCGAGGATCCAGCTTCGAGCTGCTCGAGCATGAGAAGCGTGTGCGTCCAAACGTCGCCTTCGGGATGAAACTCGGGCGGCTGTTCGACACCTTTCATATGCGCGATTTCCGGAAGCAGCGGAGCGAGCAAAAGGCTTTCATCGAGAAGCTCAAACCCGCGGCGCGCAGCGCCTTCGGTAAGCAACTTCGTCAGTTCGTCTCGAACCCGCTCGGACGAAACCTGGGAAATCTCAGCCGCGAGTTTTTGTATCCCGCCGAAAGTCCCGCCTTCGATGGCGTAGCGGAATCGCGCAGCAAAGCGCACGGCGCGAATCATTCGCAGCTTGTCTTCCCGGAACCGCCGGCGCGGGTCTCCGATGGCGCGGATGATTCCCGCGCGGAGATCGTTCTGCCCGCCAACGTAGTCCAGCACCGCGTCGGTTTCCGGATCCATCAGCAGCGCGTTGATCGTGAAGTCACGCCGCCGGACGTCTTCCTCGGGCGTGCTCGCGAAAATTACTTTGTCCGGGTGGCGGCCATCGGAGTAGCCAACGTCGGACCGGAACGTGGCCACTTCCACCTGCTCGGAATCCTGCATGACGATGATGACGCCAAACTGCGCGCCGACTGCCAGACTGCCGGGGAAAAGCTGTTGCACTCGATCCGGCGTAGCGTCGGTCGATACGTCATAATCGGCGGGTTCGCGCCCAAGGAGGAGATCGCGCACGCATCCGCCCACGAGGTAAGCCTGATGCCCTGCTCGGTGTAATGCGCGGCAGACCTGGTCGGCAAGGACACGTCCACTCATAGTCGGATTATGCGGGAAAACGGCAGTGGTTGGAAGTTGGTACGGGCGCGCTCAGGAAACAATGCGAAAGACGAGATAGGTGATGTCGTCGTGCTGGCGCGCGTAGCCGACAAACGTGTTCACCTCCGCACTTACGCGCTTCAAGATTTCCGCGGCACTCTCGGGCGGCGCCGCCTGGACCGAGGGGACCAAACGCGCCTCGCCGAATTCTTCGCCTGTTTCGTTGACCGCTTCGATCACGCCATCGGTAAAAACGAATAGCAGGTCGCCGGGTTCGAGCTGGATATGGCCGGAGGGATAGGCCGTCTCGGCATCGGTGAAGAGCGGCAACCCAAACGGCGGCCCACCGGTCGAGAGTCGTTCGATTTGCCCCGAGGCACGGCGAAGAATGGGATCGTTGTGGCCTGCGTTGACGTAGCGCATTTCACGCGTGACAGCGTCTACCTCGGCCAGGAACGCCGTGGTAAAACGCCGGCCTTCGAGACTATGGGCGCGGGTATATCGATCGAGACCCGTAACAATTTCTCCCAGCGAAGCGGGCGTCGCAGAAAGCGCTCGCAGGCTTGCCTGAAACGTAGCCATCAAAAGGGCTGCCGGAACGCTCTTTCCCGCCACATCAGCCACCGCCAGAATCAGCCGGTGAGAATCGGGTTCGCCCGATGGCCTCGCGCGTAGAAAGGCATCGAAGTAGTCTCCGGCTACTGTGTTTTGCGGGCGGGTGGCGAAAGCGATGTCCATTCCGGAAACCACTGGCGGATGAGCCGGCACGAGCCATTGTTGGATTTCGCGGGCGATCTCCAGGTCGCGCTTCATGGTCACGCGGTCGGCCAACTCGAGCGCCAGGAGAACGAACAAAATCAACGCCCCCACGCCTTCGAGATTGAAATTGATATCCCCGTTGGCCGTGCTGACTTTTGCATTCACGACGATGAAAATCATGGCCAGCAACAGCAGCACGCGCCGTGCGGGCGAGAGCTTCATCAACATCGTCTGGAACAAGGCCCAGGCGGCGAGCAGCTTGCGCTTCCATTTGCTGTGCTCCCGGTTGATGGACTCCCAATCCACGTCCTGCGAATAGAGGCCGTAACCCGCCTGCGCCTCGGACTTGAACTGGCCCCAGAGTTGATCGATCGCTAGCCCTTCGGTGACCCGTTGCCAAAAGCCGCGAACGCGCCGGAAAGCGCCTTGATTCGGGCTTCGACTGGGATTGGGTTGGGAAGCCATGGGAGCGGCGATTATACGGCAGGAGTCAGAAGCCTCGGAAGCGGTTCCCGAGAGTTTCTCATCTACGATGGTCACCAATGGCGAGCGAACCCCCGAATTGTAATTTCGAGAAACCAAACTTGTCGCGCAAATGATCCGTCGCGCGAGCCAGGCGTTCGAGCTTTTCGCGACGGCCAGGATCGAGCAAATCGAGTTGCGCGCCTCTGGCGGCGGAAAATGATGAAAATTCCACTCCCACCAGCCGCACCATCGCCGCGCTATTCCACGCGCGGCGGAACAGGTCCCGAATGGTTCGGAGAAGAATCGCATCAAGATCGGACGGTTCGCTCAGCGTGTGACTTCGCGAATAGGTTGTGAAGTCGGAGTAGCGAATCGTAAGGCTGACAGTTCGCGCGTTCAGCCCGGCGTCGCGCATGCGCTTGGTCCCCTTTTGGCACAGATAGCTCAGCGTCGATTCGAGAAGCGCGCGGTCGTTTGTGTCCGCGCCGAACGTCTGATTGTGGGAAAGGGATTTTGCTTCGGCGTCGACGAAAAACTCATAGGAATCGATTCCGCGGGCCTTACGATAGAGCGCCGTACCCCAGCGACCGAATACTTCTTCCAATCGCTCGAGCGTCGCGTTCTGTAGTTCGCCAACGGTCTCGATGCCGAGGCCCTTCAGACCTGCCGCGGTCACCTTGCCGATCCCCGGAACACTTCTGGCGGAGAGCGGCGCAAGGAATGCCGACTCGGCTCCCGGCGCGACCCACACCAAGCCGCGCGGCTTTGCTTGATCGCTGGCAATTTTCGCTATGAGTCGTGTTGTGCCCAGGCCACCTGAGCAGGGCAGGCTGGTCGTAGCTGTGATTTCGCGAAGCAACTTGTGAGAGGCAGCGAGCGGCGGCCCGTTCAAGCGATCGGTTCCGCTGAGATCAAGGTAAGCCTCGTCAATCGAAGCCATTTCGACGACCGGCGAAAATCTTCCAAGAATCGCGGCAATGCGATCGCTCCATTGGCCATAGAGCTGGGGATGGCTTTCGAGAAATATCGCTTGGGGACACAACTTGGCAGCCGTGCGCAAGGCCATCGCCGAATGCACACCGAAGCGCCGCGCTTCATAACTGGCAGAAGTTACCACTCCGCGTTGATCGCGGTCCCCGCCAACGACCACCGGCCATCCGCGCAGTTCGGGACGCTCCAGCAGCTCCACCGAAACGAAGAACGCATCCATGTCAACGTGCAGGATTGAGGCGCTCGATTCGGCCGTCGGGGCGGCGCCCGCGTCGTGTTTCGCGCGGAATGATGCAAGCTTGGGCATGGCCGACTTCTGGCGCACTATACAACAGGGAGGCGAATATAAAGCGAAAAAACTTTAGGGAACTCGGGTGTTCCCGCGCCAGCCTAGAGGGCGCGTTCAGCAGACAGGACGCGCGAGATTCCCGCTAAATCGAGGGTTATGGCGACGTTTCTCCAGCCAACTTTGGTTTCGAAGATGGCGCGCACGTGCTCAAGCGAGTTGTAGCCGAGTTCCAACACCAGGATTCCGCCGGGACCGAGCCCTAAGCCCGCTTGTTCCACGAGCCGCGCGTAGATTTCAACGCCTGTCGAACCGCCGAAAAGAGCGGCAGGTGGCTCATGGTCCCGCACTTCACGCGCCAGTTCGTCGGCTTCGTCGCGCCCCACGTATGGCGGGTTGCTAACGATCACGTCGAAGGTCGGTTGCGAACCAGCACAAGCGCCCAGCAGATCACATTCGAGGAAATGAACTCGGCCGTTGACGCCGTGGCGAGCGGCATTACGGCGTGCCACGGCAAGAGCCGCAGACGAAATGTCGGTTGCGAATATCTCGGCGTGGGGAAGTTCGCGCGCGAGCGCGATGGCCAGGCAGCCGGAACCGGTGCCAACATCGGCGATCCGCAAGTTCGACCGCTTGTGTTCCGCTTCGCCCGCTGGCGTGGAATCCTGGGAGCCCAATCGCTCCAGCAACACCTCGATCACATGCTCGGTTTCCGGCCGGGGGATGAGCACCGCCGGCGTCACTTCGAAATCGAGCCCCCAGAATTCCTGTTTGCCGATGAGGTACTGCGTCGGCTCACCCGCCGCGCGTCGCGCAACAAGCGCGAAATACGCCTCGGCCGTGGCCGGAGCAACCATTTGTTCGGGATGCGAGTAGAGCCAGGTGCGATCGCGCTCGAGAGCGTGCATCAGGAGAAGCTCAGCGGCAAGCGTGCGCGAAGGGACGTCTGCCGAGGCCAGGCGCGCGATTCCTTCCTTCAGCGCCGTACGAACGTCCATCGCTGTCGCTGCTGGCATCGTCCGTCACGCGTCGACCAGTTCTTGGTTCAATCGCTCGGATTCGAAGTGCGCCGAAAGCGCATCCACGATTGGTCCAAGCCTGCCCTCCATCACCTGATCGAGCTGATGAAGTGTCAAACCGATGCGGTGGTCACTCACGCGATTTTGCGGAAAATTGTAGGTTCGAATTTTTTCAGAGCGGTCGCCGGTCTTGATTTGGCCGCGTCGCTCCGCGGCGATGGCCTCGTGCTGCTTGGCTTGCTCCAATTCGTAGAGCCGCGCGCGCAGAACGCGCATGCCTTTGGCCCGGTTTTTGATCTGCGATTTTTCGTCCTGCTGCGAGACGACGAGGCCCGACGGGATATGCGTGATGCGCACCGCCGAGTAGGTGGTGTTCACAGATTGCCCACCGGGCCCGGACGAGCAAAAAGTGTCGATGCGGAGGTCTTTCGGCTCGATCTTGATGTCGATTTCATCTGCTTCGGGCAACACGGCCACCGTTGCGGCCGAAGTGTGAATGCGCCCTTGTTGTTCGGTGGCCGGCACGCGCTGCACGCGATGGACCCCGCTTTCGTACTTCAGCTTCGAGTAGACTTTCTTTCCCTGAATGGCCGCAACGATTTCCTTCGTTCCGCCGATCGATGAAGCGGAGCTTTCGAGCACCTCCACTTTCCAGCCCTGCGATTCCGCGTAACGCGAGTACATCCGGAACAGCTCACCGGCGAAAAGCGAAGCTTCGTCTCCGCCCGTTCCAGCGCGGATTTCGACAATGACGTTCTTGTCGTCGTTCGGATCCTTCGGCAGCAGTAGATACTTTAATTCTCGTTCGACTGTTTCCCGCCGCGTTTCGAGCTCGTGCAGCTCGTCGTGCGCCATCTGCTTCATTTCGGCGTCATCCGATTCGACGAGCAATTGCTTGGCGCCCTGCAGCCCTTTCTCGATTTCCTTCCACTGGCGGTACTTCGCCACCATCTCGGCCATTTCCGCGTGCGTTTTGGCAAGCTTCTGGTAGCGCGCCGAGTCCGAGAGAATTTCCGGTGAGGAGAGCTGTTGCGTCAGCTCCTCGTAGCGCGATTCAATGTGATTCAGTTTTTCAAACAGCGTCAAATTCGCCATGGCTAGGCCTCAAAAAAACAGAGAAGAGATAAGGGAACCGGGCAAGGCGTCGAGATCCGTAAAAGCAGCGCCCGGAGCGGGCGGGGGAGAAAGCGCTAATAGAAGGAGGCAAACATGTACAGTATTAGATTAAGTGAACAGGCGGCTGGAGTCAATTCCCGCTTGACAGAGATGACAGAGATGACAGAGATAGATAGGTCCTCAACCATGTTCCATGGTTTGGTTACATTATTCGGGAGCGCCCCAGGGTCGTGGCTCCATACGAGAAATTTGGACGATGCAGTTGTCATGCGCTGCCGCAGCGGACGTCGTGAGATAGCGCTGTACGGACCATGGCGGCGATGAGTGACACTTCAGCTTCCGCGCCAAAGAAATCTTCCGGTGAAATGATGTGGGGTTTCTGGTACCCGGCGCTGCGTAGCAGTCAGGTCCACGGGCCGAGACTGTTTCGCACGATGCTACTCGGCGTGCCGCTTGTGGTAGGACGGGACGTGGCTGGAAAACCTTTCGCGCTTCGTGACATTTGCCCGCACCGAGCGTTTCCGCTCTCGTTCGGCCATTTCGACGGCGCGAACGTCGAGTGCGCGTACCACGGATGGCAATTTGACGCTCACACGGGCCAATGCCGCACCATTCCTTCGCTCACACCAGATTCAAAGCTCAAGTGCGACAGAATCTACGCCGGCAGCTATCCGTGCGGAGAGAGAGACGGGTACATCTGGGTCTACATGACAGAGGAAGAAGGCCACGCGACGAACGCATCGCCTCCGCCGGAGCTCCCGAAATTCAGTCCTCGATTTCAAATTGCCCACCTCTGGGCCGACCTGCCGTGCAGCGTCGACCACGGGATCATCGGGCTTATGGACCCGGCGCATGGACCATTCGTCCACGAGGCCTGGTGGTGGCGTTCGCGGCACAGCATCCGCGAAAAAGAAAAAAAGTTCGAGCCCATCCCGAACGGCTTTCGGATGAGCCCGCATACGCCTTCCTCCAATAGCGCACCATACAAAATATTCAAGCTAATCACGGGCGAACCCGCGACGACCACGATCGATTTCCTCTTGCCGAATCAGCGCTTCGAGCAAATCCGAGCAGGGCGCTATTGGCTGTCGAGCCGCACCACGGTGACGCCCATCCGCGGCAATCTCTGCCGGCTGGACTTCTGCGCAGCGTGGAATATTTTGCCGTGGTTTCCCGTTGTCTCACTCATCATTCACGTGCTGGGACCGCGCTTCATCCGTCAGGACACCGAGGTCATTGAAAAGCAGGCGCTGGGGCTTAAGTACCAGGACCGCATGATGCTCGTCGACGATGCCGACCGCCAGGCGCGATGGTATTTCGAGTTAAAAGACGCATATCTAGAATCGCAACGAACCGGCGCGCCGATGCGGCATCCGGTGTCGGGGCCGGTCACGCTCCGCTGGCGTTCTTAATCGCGCTCGCGCAGCGCACCCAATCGAATTAGCTCGGAGCCGGTAAGCGCGAAGGATCCAGATTCGTTACCGTAGGGCCGCGAGGTCAAAAATGGCTTCGACTTTTTGTCCGTCCGGACCGCACACTTCAACTTTTGCATCGTCGGATTTGATCTTCTCGGCGTCGTAGGTAAGCTCGACCATCGCTCCGATCAGAAAACTCGAGGAACCCTCGCCGCCCGAAGAGTAGATCGGATTCCCGCGCAGCGATTTTGACGGAATTTCCTCCTTCTGGATCAGGCGCACGGTAAAGTCCTTCCAGAAATCGTCCGGCCTCAAGTGAATCGTTCCAGCCGGAGACGGAATCTGCCAGCCGTAGGAGTCCGTGAGATCAACTTGCACGCGCAAAAGAAATATCCCGGGCTTACCCAAGAAATCTTCCTCCGCGGTCGGGGCGCTGTAGTTCAGCATTTCTCTGGAGTGCTCGACGACGCGAACGTACGGCGTCTCCAGAACCACGGATGCGATGTGTGCGCCTGTTTCCGGAAGCGGGGGCCTTTGTGTGTATTTTTCAAACATTTCCGAGATCTTGTCGTCGCTCGACTTGCCAAGAAAATAAGCATCGCGAATAGCGGAATCCGATAGCGGGTAGTCGTAAGCAAGGGCGGGAATTGCGATCGCTGGCGTCAACAGAAAAATCAAAAGTCCAAAACCTGCGTCGAATCTCATGGCGGTCTCCACGGTCACCCCGTTAGAAGCACAACAGCGACCGATCGATGCATTCTCTTTGGTCAGTCCGCGATGCTGCTCAGGAACGGATAATGATCCGCGGCGCCCATCAAGAACAACATCGGGAACGACAACCAGAATCCCACGCGCGATGCCAGATAGCCCCAGCGCGCGAGTCGTTCGGCCTCCGGCGGTATCGCCGTGCCCTGCTCCACGCTGGCGCGCGTCCAGGCGATCAAGCGCTTCTGCACGCGCCACACCACGCCCCAGGTGTTCAGCAGCATCAGCAATCCCAGCCCGCCGCCCACGCTGATGGCCAGATGCCCATTCGAGGACTGCGGGCTTGAATTCAAATCCAGTACGATCCACGAAGCCGCCACGACGACCGCGGCCACGCCCGTTGCGCGCACCCAGGCGCTATCCAGGATTCCCTTTCTCGGAAGTTGAAGCTGATAAATCAGCTCGAAGGCCACGGTCCAAACGACCGCCCATTCACCGAACCAGCGCAGCGCGAGTGAAGCACGCCCCGCGTTGTGCGCGTCGGCAGCAAGAATCATCCAATAATAGCGCAGGCCCACCAGCACCGTGACGAAGGCCGACCAGCGAAACCACCACATCGCCCGCGTCATCAGCACGGGATAAATCTTGCCACGCACCGAGGCATCGAGCTGCTTCATAGTCGGAAACCCTACGAGATTGAAAAAATAGAGCAGGCCGATCCACGTAATTCCCGACACAAAATGAATCCAGCGAAGCATGATCTGCTCGTTCGCAATAGCGCCCTGAGGAAAACTGAAATGCGGGTCGAGCGTGTGAAAAAGAATGGCAAGAAGAAAACCATGCATGAAGATGCCTCCTGCCCGCAAATTGCGGACGCAGCGCTACGTTACGAATTCGCGCCCTACAAGTCAATCTACGAGTCCAGCACCTGGCAGCGGCCCCAGCGATTCTTTGAGCGCGAGCCGTGCAAGCGCCCAGCGCGCATGCTCGGCAATCAACGAGTCGTCGGAATCGGCGAGCCTGCTCAGGAGCAAAAGAACGCGCGCATACCCTTCGGACCTTCGGTTGATCGGCGCGTTTCCCAAAGCCACGGACGCATTGCGTACCAGACCGCGCCATTTGGCGCGCTTCACCGCGCTCCCGCGAAAAAGTCTGCTGAAGTCTTCCTGCGTCAGCGACGCCAGCCATTCGAGCTCCGGAGCAAACAGCGACTTCGCGGCTTTGGGTTCGCCCTTTCCATTCGTATCCTGGGTTGCAATCTGCCGCGGCTGAAACGCGGCAAGCGCCGTGATAGGTGCCCGCCTCGGCGAGTTCCAAGGACACACGTCCTGGCAAATGTCGCAGCCGAACACCGCTCGTCCGATATCCGGCCGAACCTCGTCAGGGATCGCGCCGCGCAATTCAATCGTGAGATAGGAGATACAGCGGCGCGCATCGAGCACGTACGGCGCGGTGAAGGCATTGGTGGGGCATGCATCGAGGCACAGCCGGCAATTCCCGCAGAGGTCTGCGGCAGGTGGCTCGCCTGGAGCGAGCGAAGGTTCCAGCTCGAGTGTGGTGACGATGACGCCGAGAAAAAGCCACGAGCCGAGCTGTTCATTGATCAGGCAGGTGTTTTTCGCGAGCCACCCTAGCCCCGCATACTTCGCGGCGACGCGTTCGACCACAGGTCCGGTGTCCACATACCCGCGAGCGTCAAATGGCTCGTCAAATTCCGCGCGCATCGCCGCGAGAAGCGTGTCCAGTTTTTCGCCGAGCACTTCGTGGTAGTCGTCACCCCACGCGTATCGCGAAATCCATCCGCGTGGTGATCCGCCGCTGCCATCGGCGCCCGCTGGTGATTCCATCGAGTAGGGTTGCGCCGAATTGTAGTTGAGCGCGGCCACGATGACGCTGCGCGCCCCTTCGAGCACGCGCCGGGGATCGCCACGGCGCGGGTCGTTCAAATAATTCATCTCACCCGCATGGCCCTGTGCGAACCACTCGGGCAAATGCACCAGTTCGTCAAACGCTTCAGCGGTGGCAACGCCGCACAGGTCGAAGCCCATGGCACGTGCCCGCTCATAGATCCACCGCGTCCGTTCGCCGGCCGTCATGGAACCATCATGCCTCAGACGAAGTGCCTTCGCCTACCTACGCGCGTGCCGATGGCGGGATGAGCCGGAGGACTATGGAAATGGCGAGCTGACGTCATGGAGCAGGACAGCGTCCGGATTCGATGTGCTGGCGAGAAACGCCGAGTGTTTTGCCGTCAGCCGAGAACTCAAACATGAGAATCGCATCGGAGCCAAAATTCCATCGAGCGATTCGAAGAGCCGCGCGGTACACCACGCAGGCCGCCCCTCCGAGCTTTTTCTGAACGCGACAATGCGAGATGGTTTCGCCAATCATCCGCGGGGATTCGTGATTTTCAGATGTTCGCTAGTCGCTTGTGAGTGCTCAATACTCCACCGCCGGAATCCCAAAGGCTCTCGATCAGCGATCGCGCCGTTCGTGTTTGACTCCTGCTGCGCGATCGTGGGCGTACACCAGAATGTTTGTGTCGACGAAGAATTTATCGCTCATGAAGTTCGTCGCGTGATCTTTCGCGTGACGTTGACATAGAATTCCTGGGGTACCTCGACGCTAAGAACCCCGTTCGCTCGCTCCAAAGGTCACGGGGAACCGTTTTTGCAATTTGGTTCTTCGCACCTGATCTGTGTCATGCGCATAGATCAAGACATTCGTATCGATGAACGTCTTACCGCTCATGGAGTTCGTCTCGGCCGACTCGAATTACACCGCCCAGGTGAAAGCCCTGGTCGAGCAAGGTCATTGCCTGCCGCTCGGCCCGTTCGTAGGCTTCTTCCTCGCCTACGAGTATCTCAATTTGATGAGCTAGTAGGCCGCTGATGGAAGTTGAACGCCGAGCGGCGAGGATCTTGGCCTTCTGAATAGTTTTTCGGTCAAGACTGATCGTCACATTTTGCTTCTCGTTTCTCTTGGCACTCGCCATGATTCCCTCCATTACACGACGGTACGTGTAGCACGTATTTCACGTGTGGTGAAGCCTTGGTGGGGGGGCACGCGTGGAGACAAATCCCCAAAGCTCCGATTAGGGTTACAGGTTCAATCCACCAGGCAATGAATCCGCCCGATTCCTCCGATTCCTGCGTTTCGTTGGCCTATGGATTCCAGGGCTGCTACAATGCTCGGCCATGGCCGACTGGCGACAAATCCAGGCCCGCATCCGCAAAGCGAAGAACAGCCCCGACGCCCCCGCAAAGCTTTCTGAACTCTATCAACGCACCCGCGACGCAATGGTTGCCTGGGAACTGGGCGCTGTCGAAGAGAAAGCTGGACGGAACGACGAAGCCGGAAGGTGGTACACGATTGCGGCTCAACGGTTCCGCCGTGCTGAATGGAAGAAGAAAGCGGAGGAAGCTCTGTCAAGGCTAGGCATCGCTTTGCCTGCGGCAGCCAGCCCGCCCGTTACCGAAGAAGCGACGACCGCTGTCCCTGATGACCACCAAGCCAGTCAGCCTCTCGCGCACGGTGAAATCGCTGAACAATCGGAACATTCGATGCGCAACGAAACACCGGTCCAAGAGCCTGCCGATTCCTTGACAAGCGCAGTCGAAACCGGCGAGGCCATGAAGAAGAAGCGACGACGCGGCCGGCGCGGCGGTCGTGGCCGACGCCGCAAGGGCGGCGCGGCTGCCCCCGGACTTCCTGCGCAGTCATTCACGGAATCGCCGCAAGCTCCCTCGCGTTCACACCTCCAGCAGCGCCCACAAGCCTCGCTCCCAGAAGCAGTCGAACGGCCCGCCGCTCCACAGCCGGAGCCGCCTCGCGCCAGCTATAAGGAGCATCCCGCCCCGCAACTCCCTTCCGAGCGTACCGCACACGGTCGTGCCGGTGACCCGGCGTTGGCTTCACGAATGGCGCATCTTGAGTCTATGCTGCGGCGGCTGATCTCGAGCCCATTGCACCGCCTTGACGAGGCGGACGAGGCTCCTGCCGGCCCCGGCGTGTTTCTGCTCTCCGATGCCGACCAGATCACCTCCTACTACGTCGAGGCCTGCCAGACCCTCCGCGTAGGGCTTGCCAACCTGGTTCGCGGCGGGCGCAGTGGCAAAACCAACCGTGGCGGACGCGGCTTCTCAGACAGCGCCCTGAAGTCCAAGCTCGCGGAACATCTTGAAATAAGCGAGGCGAAAGTCGCTCCATACTTGAAGGATCATTGCGTTGTCCGTTGGATTCAGCTGGATGATGACGCCCCGCATCTAGCCCACTTTGCCATCGGAGTCCTCCGCACGCCCTTAAACGCCGATTAGACCCCCCTTGGTACTACTCCTACCTCAGACGGTTTCGAAATGGAGTATCCCCATTCGATGCCCCCAATCGCCGTTCACCCCCTGATCTGTACCATTAAGCGCACTTGCCTAGACTAGCCCCTTGGATTCAGGGCAAACTCTGGTACGGTAACCACTTGCGTGTGCACTGCCGCGCTCGCTGGGGTCAGGCTCTCGGGGGCAAATTCGAAGTCGTTCACACTGGAGAGGTGGGGGAATATGCCGAAGACGATTGGGAATCAACTCTGGAAATCGTTCGATTGGGCCCTGTGCAAGACGGCAGGGGTCACCTTCGACACGATTCAGTTTTTCAATAAGTACCGGCCCAACCCTTCCTTTACGCCGAAGTGGTCCGATAAGCCCATGCTGAAGTCCTGGGAGAAGTCAAAGCCCACGCTCGGCTGGCCACGCCAAACCGACTCTCTCTGTCCCGATTGCGTTCGCGAGGCGCGCGATCTGATCCTCAACGGCACAAAAGACTGGACGGACCTGGTCCACGAGAAGGTGGGCGAAATCAAAGCGCAGATTATCGAGCGCGATGGCCAGGTTTGGATGGTGAAGGAATGCCCCATCCACGGAAAATATGAAGACCTGATGGCCATCGATGCCAAGTTCCTCGAGTGGATCGAAGGAAATTTCCCCGGCCGGGATATTCCGGCTCACAACGACGAAGATCTCCACCGCCACGGCTCCAGCACCATTCGCCATGGACGCGGCTCGGTGCTCACCGTCGACCTTACGAACCGCTGCAACATGATGTGCGACCCCTGCTTCATGGACGCAAACCAGGTAGGCTACGTCCACGAACTCAGCTGGGAAGAAATTCAAGAAATTCTCGAAAATGCTACGAAGATCAAGCCGCGCCGCCAGATGTCCGTGCAGTTCTCAGGCGGCGAACCGACCATGCACCCCCGCTTCCTCGACGCGGTCCGCTACGCGCGCAAAGTGGGCTACAACAGCGTGCAGGCGGCAACGAACGGCATTGAATTTGCCAAGAGCAAGGAATTCTGCAAGCAGGCCTTCGAAGCCGGCATGCGTTACGCCTACCTGCAATTTGACGGCATCGGCAACGACGCCAACAGCCATCGCCAGGTCGGCAACCTTTTCGACGTGAAACTCCGCGCCATCGAGAACATGCACGAGGCCGGAATCGAAATCGTTCTCGTCACCACCATCGTCAACAACGTGAACAACGATCAGGTGGGTCCGATCGTGAAGTTCGCGATGGATAACCCGAAAAAGATTGCCTTCGTGTCCTTCCAGCCGGTTTCATTCACCGGACGCGACGAGGAAATCACTCCCGAGCGCCGCATTCGCCAGCGCTACACTCTTTCGCACTTGGCCAAGGACGTCAGCACGCAGGTCGGCAAAGTCGAGCCAACGCGCGACTGGTTCCCGATTTCCTACATCGCCACGTTCGCTGGATTTTCCGATCTCTCGCACGGGCCAGATTCGCAATGGGGTTCGCTCTCCTGCGGCTGCCACCCGAATTGCGGCGTCGGCACGGCCCTGATGATCAACAAAGAAACGAAAGAATGGGCGCCGGTTCCGCGCTTCCTCGATGCCCCGAGCCTAACCAGAGACGTCACGGCGATCACCGACGCGGCTCGCGGCAAGGGCTTCTCGAATTTCATGATGGCTATGGCGCTTCTGAAAAACTACAAACCGTTCCAGGCACCGCCCAGCTTGAAACTCAAGGATCTCTGGAAGAAATTCGACAAAACTTGGGCGCTCTCGAAAAACTCGGACAAAAAGTACGGACGCACCAGCCCGGAGCGCACCTACCAAGACGCGATGAAGCGCCGCGCCGAAGACCCCTGGAACTTCCTGTTCATCGCCGGCATGTGGTTCCAGGATTTGTTCAATTACGATTTCCGCCGCACCGAAATGTGCATCATTCCTTACGCCACTCAGCAGGGCGAAATTTCCTTCTGCGCGTACAACACCGGCATCGGCTGGCGCAAAATCATCGAGAACATGTACAAGAACGCGACCGTTGCGCAGTGGTACAAGGAGCACGGCAAGCACGAAATTTTTGCCAAGGGCAAAAAGGTCGATCTCCTGAGCTACGAACACTCGCTCAAGATTGACGCCGACGATGCCGCGCGCGTCCGCCACCTCGAACACGACATTCCGCTCACCGCAGCCGAAGAAGACCGCATGCGCCGCAAGAAGGCGCTTGAGGAAGCCGCCAAGGTCCGCAAGATTTACGAAGAGTTGGTCCTCAAGAAGCCTACGGAATCGGTTGTACAGATCGGCTCGATTCAGCAGATCCACATGGCGGTTCCCGGCGCGCCAGTAAAGGCGGTGCAAATCGCACCCGCAAACGGAAACGGCCATGGCCATTCGAATGGCAACGGTAACGGCCATACCGTCCCCAAAGTCGCGCAGACCGAACCCGAGGCCACCGTCGCTGGCGACTAGTTTTTCTCCCTGCCGGTTCCCGAGCCGCCCCGGCTTCGGTCGGGGCTGTTTCCTTTTGCACCGGGGAGTCGAAGGCCGGCCGACCAGTGCAACTCACCGCAGGGTATCCTTAGGGAAGACGACGATGCCAATCTACGAATACATTTGCGATGATTGCGGTGAGCGATACGAGCGCATGGTGATGAGTCAGAAGCAGGCGATCGCCTGCCCGAAGTGTGAAAGCTCGAAGCACGCCATCCAACTCTCCGCGTTCGCTGCGCCCGCGAACGGCAACAAATCCTCTCACCGCTCTTCCTCGGCGCCGAGCTCCCGAGGCGGTTGCTGCGGCGGCGGTTGCGGCTCGAACTGATTTTCAGCCCTTCATAGTTCGCCTCGTTATTCGCGGTGATTTGCGAATAGCCACCGAACCAGTTCCGGATCGGCGAACGCCTGCTCCCAAACGTTGTGCCCCCAGCCGGGAACCTCGGTGTACTTGGGATTTCCGCCCGCCGCCCGCAGCGCGCGAACCCATCTCCTGGCGTTCTCAACCGGCACGATCGGGTCGGCCTCGCCTTGGAAGATCCAAACCGGGGTTTTTGCATCCACCGCGATCTGGTCCTCGAAGCCATAGCCGCAGAGCGCCACCGCGGCAGCAAATTTTCCAGGCGCGGCTGCCAGCGCCGCCCACACGCCTTCGCCTCCCATCGATTGTCCCGCCACGTACACGCGGCCGGCATCGATGCTGTACTGCTTCTCGACCGCGTCGAGAATCTCGAGCGCCAGGCGAATCGAAATCGCCGGAGTGTTCGCGTGCGGCCGCGCCCATGCTTTGGTGCTGGAAACTTCGGGCGCCAACACGAACGCGTGATACTTCGCCTGATTCTCCGGCGTGGTCCATACATGTGTTCCCCGTGTGTTGCCTTCCGAGATCTGCAAACGATTGTCCGAGCCGCGTCCCGCCGCGCCGTGCAGCCAAAGCACGAGCGGATATTTTTTCGAGGCATCATAGCCAGAAGGCACGAACAGGCGATGCAGCATGGTCTCCCCTCCCGGACTGTGATACGACCGCGCCAGAAACCCATCCACAGGAGAGCCGTCCCCGCGCTGTTGCGCGCTCCTGCCGAGAACCATGGACGAAAGAAGAATCAGCAGGAATCCTGCGAACCAGCGAAGCGGAAATCGCATGCGGCAGCTTAACACGCGATCTCGAGTCCCGAGCGGGGGTGAACCATCTACTCCAAGTTCTTTTTCAGCGCGAATAATTTCGCGCATGCTCCGGCGTTCGAATCTCGCCCGGCAATTTCGGATCGGGCACGGGTTCTGAAGCAACCAGCCGCAGCGGCACGACTCCAGCCCATATCGGAAGGTTGTAATCCTCCGCTTCGTCCTTAGGCGGCCCGCTGCGAATTTTCGCGGATACCTCAGCAAGCGGCAGCGCCAGAACCGTAGTCGCCTTCAGCTCCGACTCGCGCACGGGGCGCAGCCCGTCCCAGCGCCCAGCCACAATGTGATCGGTGAACGCTTGGAGCGCGCGCAGTTTTTCAGCGGATTCCTCGACGACCATAGCACGTCCCAGTATCACCACCGAGCGGTAATTCATGGAGTGATGAAACGCCGAGCGCGCCAGCACCAATCCGTCCACCAGCGTCACCGTGACGCAGACCTCGACTCCGCCGGCCAGCGTTCGCAGCATCCGGCTCGCCGCCGAGCCATGAATGTAAACTTTGTCTGCGATTCGCGCGAAGGAGGTGGGAATCACGAAAGGCTGCCCGTCGACCACAAATCCAACGTGGCAGAGAAATGCTTCATCAAGTATGCCATAAATCGTTTCCGAATCGTATTGGCCGCGATCCGGAAGACGCTGCAGCTGCGTGCGCTTCGTAGGCGTGAATTGGCTCATCGGGGAAGCCTACTGGCGCTCGACAGCCGCCGCAAGGGCCAATCTGGATGGTCTCCGCCCGCGCTACTTCGCTTTCGCCGCTCCGTGAGCCACACGGAAGCCGGTATACGCCGCCTCCGCCTGGCGATAACGCGCCCTGGAATCCGACGCGCGATCAGCGCTGCCCCCCAGCGTTTTCCCTGTGCCATCGGCGGCAACCACCCACTCAGCCACGTTGCCGCCGAGATCGAAGATCAACTCTTCGCCTTCCTCGCCTTGGCCCGCAAAGCTCCCAACTTCCCTCAGCAGCGGAGCATTTCCCGGCAACTCTTTCATTTTCACCTCGAGCCGCTGGGAGTCCTCCGGGTTGACCGTGTAACCCGCCCAGTAATCGAGCGTGTTCTCGCCGGGATGATCCTTGTAGAGCTCGCCGACTTCCGCTTCGTTAGGCAGCCGGTAGGTCTCGCCGGTTGTCTTGCTGAGCCAGTCGCAATAGGCCTTCGCCTGTTCGAGCGCGATGGCATTCGCAGGAAAATTGTCCGTGCCTGCTTCGATGTGATAATTCTTATCAAAAGCCGCATATTGCGCGCGCGTCACTTCGAAGCGCCCGATTTCAATCGTGTTTCGCTTTACAACTTCCGGCACTAACGTTCCGCCAGCAAGCACGCCGTACTTCGTTCCGTCTTTTTTGGTGGTTCCGCGGCGCAGCGTGACATCCAGCGGCGAACCCTTCTTGAATGCTTCGTTCTCCGGCGGATTCGCCTGGAACAAATACTTGTCGAACCACGCCATCTCCTCGGTCACCTTGCGGAGCTGGTGCGAAAGCTTGCGCGGGCCGTGCGCCTCCCCGGGAAACAGCACCAGTTTCGCCGGCGCTTTCCCGATGGCATACATGGCCCGGTAAAACGTCCAGCTCTGCGCGGTCGGCACCTGGCGGTCATTCGTGCCGTGAAAAATCAGCGTCGGTGTCGTCACGCGATCCAGTTTGAACACCGGTGACTTGCGAATGTACAACTCGGGATCTTCGAGCGGAGTTTTTCCGAAATAATAATGATCGAACGATTCGCCGAAATCCACATTCGCCCAATCGCTGATCCACTCCACGTCTCCCGCGCCTACCACCGCGGCCTTATACCGGTCTGGATTGGTCACCATAAGTTGAATGGAGAGAATCGAGCCGTTCGACCAGCCCAGCGCCGCAATTTTATCCGGATCGACGAGCCCCTTCGCAACCAGGTGATCGACGCCTTTCTCGATGTCCGGAGTTTCGAGATCGTAATATTTGCCGCAGCAGATCGATTCCACCCACTTCAGCCCGTAATTCGAGCTGCCGTGATAGTTCGTCTTCAGCAAGAACGCTCCGCGCTGCGTCAGCAAATTCTGAGAATAGGCCCAGTTTTCGCCCCAGGCGTCCATGTCGGCCGCCGCAGGACCGCCGTGCGTTGCCGTGATCAGCGGATACTTTTTGCCGGCCTCGTAGTGCAGCGGGTAGTAGAGGATGCCTTCCACGTCATCGTCGTTCGCGCCCTTCCAATGCAGCACTTCCGTCTTCGCAATGGTCTTGGTCTTGTACTGTGGGTTGAGTTCGGTCAATTGCACGGGAGCGGTTATTTTCGCGCCATCCAGGCGCGCGCGGTACCACTGCCCCGGCGTGCTCGATGTCGAATACTCATAAACAACGGTGTGATCGTCATCTCCAATCTCGAAACCAAAACAATTCCGCATGTTCTCGCCCGTGATCCACTCGCGCGACCACGTCGCGCCATGCTTGGTATACCGCGCCGGCTTGTGATACACGCCATCGTTGAGCAGCGCAATCGCGCCATCGCTGGTCATATCGATCCCGCGCCCAAGCGCCCGGTCCCAGCCGAGATTCACTTCCGTGGTTTTCGCGGTACTCAGGTCGTAGAAATACACTTTGGTGATCGAAGCAGTGAAAAAGTGAGGATCATCAGAAAACGGGGCCGCCACATAGAACCCCGAGTTGTCTCGCGCCCATGCCAACCGATACGGACGAATTCTCGTTCCGGTGAAAATTTCCGTTCGCTGGCCCGTCCCGAGATCCACCAGGAAGGTCACAGGTGGAGTCTTCTGATCCCAGGCGTAGCTCAATTCGCGTGCCGCCGTGGCAACCGCCTTTTTGCCGTCCCGCGACACATCGAATGCCTGAATCCAATCGTTGTTGTCGGTAATCCGCGTAACCTTTTTGTCTTTTATGGCGAACTCAAATAACCGCACCGGCGCCGTATGCGTCTCGTCGTCCACCACGTCGCTGTCGTCCTTGCGCTCTTTGGTCTGCCGTTCGTACAGCGACGGATCTTCCTCGGCGCTGAAGAGCAGCGTGTCGTTATCAACCCACTCGAATTGTTTGATTCCGCGCTCGAATTCCGTAACCGCCCAGGGTTCGCCCCCCGCCGTGCTCAACAGCCAGAGCTGCATGGGCGCCAATTCAGGTTTAGGTTTCGGTATCGGGTGGCTGCTCAGAAAAGCAATGGTACCGCCGTTGGGCGACCATCGCGGGTGCGACACATTGTCCGTTCCACGCGTAAGCTGCACTTCCTTCTTTTCCGCCAGGCTCGAAAGATAAAGATTGCTGACGCGGACATCCTTCTCCTTGTCCGCCGTGCTCTTCACCCAAACGGCCCACTTGCTGTCGGGCGAAATGCGAAACTCCCCTGCGATTTCGGTGAAGACCATGTCCTCCGGCTTCCACGGAGTTTTCTTGGCGGTCGCATCGGGCTTCGCTTCATCCGTTGTTTTATCGCCCGCGGTAACAATGGCCCGCGCGAATCGAGCGAAGACGGTGGCCAGCAGCATCGCAATCACAATTCGGAGACACTTCGAAGCCATTATTTCCTCCCCAAGTTTTTACCGCTCTAACCTCGTGCTGCGCACTCGATCACGGCCGAGGCTATGGGTTGTAGTGTTCCAGCCAAGCACGGATTTCTTTGAATATGTCGGCGCGCTGCTCCCACAATTTCGGAAAATGCGGCGAATCGTGATAGGTCACCATCCGGACCGTTTTTCCTCGCGCCGCCAGCGCTAGATAAAATTCACGCCCTTGATATGTCGGTACCCGGATGTCCCCCGCTCCGTGGAGGATCAGCAGCGGCGTGGTCACGTCTTTGGCGTGCATCACCGCGGAAAACCGCAGGAACGCTTCGGGGTTTTCGTCGGGCCAGCGCTGGTCGTAATCGATCTGCTGCACATCGCTGGTCCACATAAAGCTCAGCCAGTCCGAGATTCCGGCGCCCTCAACCGCAGCCTTGTAGCGATGGTTTTGCGTAACGGTCCACGAGGTCATGAATCCGCCGCCGCTCCATCCGAAAATCGCCAGGCGATTTGGATCGGCCCAACCTTGCTCGATGGCGAAATCCGTCGCGCTGTCCACGTCGTGATAAGCACGGTCGCCGAAATGCTGGTAGATGGCGTTCAGGAATTCGCTTCCGTATCCCGTCGAGCCGCGATACTCCGGCTGCAGCACCACGTATCCCATTCCGGCAATGAATCGCGCGAAACTGTCGAAATCCAGGACGTCATTCGCCTCCGGGCCGCCATGCGGCAGCACCAAAAACGGATATTTCTTGCCCGCAGCGTATCCCGCTGGAAACGTCGCGATGCCCTCCAGTGGAATCCCTTCTTTTGATTTCCAATGCACCACCTTCACCGCGCCCAATGACACGTCAGCGAGTTGCTCGTCGCCTTCGCTGGTGATTTTCTTCAGTTTTGATCCTTCGGCCACAGCCAGATTCGTGGCGTGTTCGGGATCTTCGACGCCGAAAACCAGCCGCTGCGGCGCGGTCGCAATTTCAGGCGCGACGGGCGTGCCTTGTACGGTTCCGTTTTCCCATTGATAAGCCGCTTTTAATTCGCCGTTGCCAAACGAATCGACTTCGCTTCGCACGCCTCGCGCAACGATGACCCACACATTGCCATGCGCGTCCCCGGAAATCCCCAACGCCGAGCCCGCCAGATGCGGGGTACGGTCTACGGGCGCTCCGCCGGTTGTGGGCACCGTCCACACATGGTCGGGCGTCAGCACATCCGTCGTGGTGCTGACAAACGCAAGTTCCTTGCTGCCGTTCGTCCAAGCGATTCCGCCCGTGCCGCTGGGTATCTCCGATGCGGCAGCGTTGGGTATTTCGGTCACCCGCCGAGCGCCCGACGCCGAGCAAACATCGATAGCGCCGTGTACGTAGTGATAGCCAATCAGCGGAGTCTGCGACAGCACCGCGACGGTTGACCCATCGGCGGACCACGCCATTCCGGCCACATTTTTTGCCGCAGGACACCACCACGTGCCGCTGCTTCCATCCACATTCATCACGTAAAGACTCGCGTCTTCATTTTCAACAACCGTGTGAACCTCCTCCAGCGGGTCCGGCGTGCGAGGATCTGCCACCACCGCGAACTGCGAGCCGTCGGGAGATAGCGCGGCGGTGTCCACTTTGTCGGGGCTGGCGGAGAGGACCACGGCCTCGGCGGCCGGCGGCGTGTCGGTCAAGGAAAACGTCGCGAGCTTCTTCGTTTTCTTGTCCTCGAGCACGCCGTACACTTTAGAACCATCGCGCGTGAACCCCAGCGGCTCGAAATGTTCCGGCAATTTCAGCTCGCGCGCGTTCGAGCCGTCGGCCGCGATCAGCTTCCATCGCCTATTGGTCTCGCCTTTCGTCGCGCCAAACTCCAGGCGATAGAGAATCGTCGATCCATCGGGCGCCACCGCGATGGGATGCGCGCCGTGAAGTCTCGCCCAATCGTCAGGCCCGAACGGATGTTTTTCCGCAGCCCGCATGCTGCGACCCCAAAAAACAGCCGCAAAAACAAGGACACCCAGACATGCGCTATACTTTTTCACTTCGCAGCTCCTCGAACTCGTGGAGGATTTTTCTTGCGGTCTTCGCCGATTTCGCACCCTCTTTCGGCAACCGGAAAGTTAACACATTTCCGCCACATTTCTAGGAGCGCCCAGCCTATTTTTACGATCGAGACAGCCCGCTTCTTCCGCGAACTCGCTCGCAACAATCACAAGCCATGGATGGACGCGAACCGGGAGCGCTACAAGTCGTGCGTTGTCGAGCCATTCCGCGCGCTGCTCGACCGTCTCGCGCCGTTCGCCCGGAAACTCAATCCTCGATTTGAAACCAGCGGCCGCGTTGGCAAGAATTTTTCGCGCATCAATCGCGACGTGCGCTTCGCTCGCGACAAGTCCCCCTATCGCCCCCAAATGTATCTTTTCTTCAGCGAAGAAGCCGCTCACGGCGCCCAGGTTTATGTCTCCCTTTCAGCCGAGGCGGTTACCTGTGGCTTCCGCATCTATGCCAGCGCCAGCGGCAAGGCGTCTCCGCTCGCGCAGATCGCCCGGCCGCGTGCGCTTCAAAACATGAAATGGATCGAACACCAGCAGCGCCGCCTGGCAAAGGAATACCAGAGCTATTGGTATTCCTCGGTCAAAGGCGAGTGGAAAAAACATCGTGGCTGGCCCGTGAAACCCGAGAATTGGAAAAGGCTGCAAGGTTGGATCGTGCGACGGAAGCTCGCGCCCGCGGCAGCTGCGCGAAGCACTTTCCATCGCGACATCGCGCAAATCCACCGCGACGTCTACCCACTCTACCTGTTCACCACGTCGTCGGCCTGGAAACCCTGAACAAAAAAGGAGCCGTGCAAATGGCAATCAGCCGCGAGGGAGCACGCAGGGAACACACCCTAAATAATCCCGGCCACGATCAATTCAACGAAACGGTTTACGGCGTCATCTGCGCCGCGTGCCACAATTACATCCTCATCGACCACACGAACGACCCGCCCACCTGCCGCGAACACGAGACCTGCCGTCAGGCTTATTCCTAGCGCTGATCTGCGCCAGTCGACCTCAATTCCCGGCGGCAGCCTTTTTAGCCCGCGCCAGCCGGCTGTGGTGCCTTCCGTATCCGAAATAAATCGCCATTCCAAATATCAGCCAGACGATCAATCTCAGCCAAGTGCTCAACGGAAGACTTGCCATTAAGAGAAATGAAATTCCCATGCCAAGTATGGGGACCAGCGGAACCAGCGGCGTCTTGAATGGTCGCGGCAAATCCGGCCGCCGCACTCGCAACACCCATACGCCGGCGCAAACGATCACGAACGCCAGCAGCGTCCCAATCGACGTCAGTTGGCCCAGCACATTGATCGGCAGAATGCTCGCGAACAGCGCCACGCAGAATCCAACCACGATCGACGAAATCCACGGCGTGCGAAACCTCGGATGGATGCGCCCAGCCCATTCCGGCAGCAGCCCGTCTCGCGACATCGAGTAAAAAACGCGCGATTGCCCCATCAACATCACCAGCATCGTGGTGGTCAGCCCCGCGAACGTTCCGAGCATCACCACCACGCTGCCCCAGCGCAAGCCGGTCGCTTCGATGCCCGCAGCAACCGGTGCGGCGGTGTTCAGCGTTCGGTAGTTCACTACGCCCGTCAGCATTCCGCCTAGCGCGATGTAAAGCAGCGTGCAGATTACCAGCGACCCAAGGATTCCGACGGGCATGTCGCGCTGCGGATTTTTCGCTTCCTGCGCCGCCGTGGACACCGCATCGAATCCGATGTAAGCAAAGAAAATCACTCCCGCTCCCCGCGCCACCCCCGACCACCCGAATTGCCCGAACTCGCCAAGATTGGGCGGTACAAAGGGATGCCAATTTGCCGCGGCAATCGCCGGATGTTTCCAAAGATATCCAGCCACTATGGCGATGAACGTCAACACCGTGCCCACCTTCACGAACACCACCGTGGTGTTGACGTTCGCCGATTCCCGCACACCGATCACCAGGATCGCGGTGATAACGGCGATCACTAAATACGCAAGCAGATCGATTACTCCTCTGGTATGCGGCAAACTCCGAGGATCCACGCCCGCTTGGGCCAGCGCCGGCCCAAGCGTCGCCAGGGGGGACCAGGCTCCCTGGTAATAGACCAGCTGTGTTCCCGGTGGCGCCGTCAGCTGCGGCGGCAAATAGATCTGGAAGCTTTGCATCAGCGCGCGCAGGTTTCCGCTCCAACCTGAGGCGACCGTCGCCGCGCCGAAGGCGTACTCGATAATCAAATCCCAGCCGATAATCCAGGCGAAAATTTCCCCCAACGTCGCGTAGCCGTAGGTGTACGCCGACCCGGCAATCGGAATCAGCGAGGCAAATTCGGCGTAGCACAGCCCCGCAAACACGCAGCCCACGCCGGCAAAAATAAACGACAGCACAATCGCCGGCCCCGCAAAATTTGCCGCCACCGTGCCGGTCAGGATGAAAATCCCCGCGCCGATGATCGCCCCAATTCCAAGCGTAACCAGATTCACCGGCCCTAAGACGCGCCGCAGCGCCTGTTCGCCTTCTTGGTGCGCTTCGTTCATCAGCATATCGAGCGGCTTGGTCGCCAGCATGTCCGACATTCTGTCCTCCATCGCCCGTCGAGAGGAAATGAATCCGCCGCAGCGCACAGCGCAGGCCGTTAGGCGCGCGGTGGTGGGCGAAATTGGCCAGCCGCGGCGCATTGTAGCGATTCCCTCCGCGCCTGTCACCCGAACCGTCCCGATTCACAAAACCGCGTGAGGAATCTCCTTGTTTCTCGATTGCCCTCGCGTCGGGTGTGCGCCGTTTCAGTATCCGCAAATCGCACAACGTTTCTTTCTGCTGAAGCATCCTCTTGATAGAATGGGTCATCCAGCGCGTTTTCGGCCTTGAAGCTCATCCGTCAACTCGCGCCTGTTTCAGCTCACAAAGGCCGGGGCGCAGAAGCAACTGTAGGAGTAGCGAAAGTGTGCGGAAGAAAGGCGGCTTGGGCCACACTCTTCTTGTGCTCGTGCGCAGGATTCGCGCAAGCGCAGGAAGTTGCTTCCGCCACGCCTACCGCAACAGCTGCCGCGCCACCCGAATCGATTCCCCTGACCGTGCCCAAAGGCATGCCCATCCAAGTGGTGATCGATGGCGACATCCGAGTCAAAAGAGTAGGTCAGCCGATTCATGGGCGCGTCGCCGAACCCATCTACGCATTCGACAAGCTCGTGGTACCAATCGGCAGCGAGGTACACGGCCGCATCCGAGAAATCGAAGATGTTTCCGGCCGCAAACGAACTCTGGCCGCTCTGGACGCCGACTTCACGCCGCCTCACAGAATCCACATCGAGTTCAACGAATTGGTTTTGGCCGATGGCAAGCACATTCCCGTCGATACGGTCGTCACTCCCGGCTCCGGCCGGGTCGTTCAGTTTGTGACCGCTCCTGCAGAGGGTTCCAAGAAAGCCGCTCGGGACGTCGCTGCCGAAAAAGCCAGGCAAGCCAAAGAACAGGCGAAGCAGGAATGGGACAACGCCGTCAAGCAGGTGAAGCAGCCGGGCAAGATGCATCGCATCGAAAAATTCCTGGTCGCTCAGCTTCCCGCGCATCCGCAATATATCGACGCGGGCAGCGTCTACTTTGCCGAACTCCAGCAGCCGCTCGAATTCGGCAGCGAGCCTTTGACTCCGGGGCTCGCCGCATCCCTCACTTCACCGCCTCCCGACGGCAGTTTTGTCCGCGCCAGGCTCCTCACCGGCGTCAGTTCCGAGACCGCTCAAAAGGGCGATGAAGTCCAAGCCATGCTTTCGCAGCCGCTCTTCGACGGCGACCGCCTGATTCTTCCCGAGGGCAGCATTCTCAAGGGCTCGGTCGTGCAGGTGCAGCCGGCCAAACACCTGGCCCGCAATGGACAGCTTCGTTTCATTTTTCACGAACTGGTTCTTCCCGGCGGTCTGGACCACAAAGTCGATGCGCTTCTGGCAGGAGTCGAATCCGATCGCGCCAACAATTTGAACCTCGATTCTGAAGGAGGCGCCCACGCCGCCGAGCCGAATTCCAGGTACCTGAAGACGGCTGTCAGCATAGGACTCGCCACCGTTTCCTTCGGCGTCGGTGGAGACGCTGTGGGCGACACTGCTGAACGCGCGGCCGGTGGCGGAGGCGGCTACAAAGTAATTGGCATTGCCATGGGTGTGGCCATTCACTCGCAACCCTTCGGCATGGCTCTCGGAGCGGCCGGCGCCACCCACTCGCTCTACGTTCACTTCATAGCCCGCGGCCGTGAAGTCGTCTTCCCCAAAAATACCGCGATGCAAATCGGCATCGGCGTCCGCGCACCCAATCCCGCAAAACCCGCGCAACAGGAGTAGCCCGCTCGGGAGTACAACCAGGCAACGCTCGGTGCCGCCTGCCGGAATTTTCTCCGGCATTTTCGAGGGTAGCGGCGTCCGTTCTTCTCATTTCCACACCAGGGATGACCCTGCTGGGTGCTAGCTCACCCGCGCAGCCTGTGGTTCGCTCCTCACGCCGGCCTTCCGGGTGCCCGGCCGGGAACCCATCCATAGCAGCGCTCCCAGCGCCAAAACCGCTGGAAAGCATACGATTAGGTACCGCGGCTCGACGGTTTGCAGCTGCGTCAGGGCCGCTGTGCGCAACACCAGGAACGTAACGATCAGCGCCACACCTGGATGCTGGCGAAAGCGCCACGCCCCGCCGCACCACAGTCCCAGATAAATGCAATTCAAGATTCCGTAGCCCAGCGTTACGCCGAAATCCATTGGGTTGCTTCTCCAGTTTTCTCCCGGCGGCCAAAGTTTCCCCGAGTACGGCAGCAACTCGATTCGCGGCGTGATCCACATCATCGATGCGCGAGCCACGGGAATAAACAAATACGTGCGCAACGGCTGGCGCTCGGTTCGCTCCCTTGCCAGCAGCGCAAATTCGTGATCGAGCATCGGCGTCATGTCCAGGTCGCTGTTGTATCGGCTCAACAATTTTTCGACGCGCGCGCGTTCCGCCGTGGAATCGAAAGCGGAGTCAGGCAGCGTCTCGACCGGGATCGGCGCTTTGTCCAATCTCCACGGCACCAGGTAAGCTTCGCCGAATTCGACCATCCACGTCCGAGTCCACTGGTAGAAGCCGCGGGGAATGAAATCACCATAAGTTTCCGCGTAGCGCGGCGCGAGAAATTCGATTCGGCCCATGGTCCGCGCGTTACGCGCAGCCCAGGGCGTCAAACAAACCAGTACGCCCACCGTCATCCACAACACCGCCAGAGCCAGCTTCGGCCAATCGGCCCATCGACGCCAGCGCACACCGAGAACGACTGCCACCGCGACCAACAACAGCGGCGCCTCGGGACGCACCAGCGTTCCCGTGCCTACGATCGCCCCGCACAGCAAGCAAAATCCAACGCCGGAAAGCAGCGACTTGCGGTCGAACGAATCGAGCGGGCGATCCAAGCGGGGATCGCTGAGGATAAGCACAAACGCCAGGAGCGCGAGCGTCGTGAGAAACGTCGCCAGTATTTCTGTGAGCACCACAGCGCTGTAATTCGCGGTGAACGGACAAAGAGCCGCCATCCAAAGAGCTGCCGTCGCTGCGACAGCTCGTTTCGAGGCTGGAGCAAGGCGCGCCGCAATCAGCGCAGCCAGAACGCAGGTCGCCAAATCGACGAAAGCCTGCGCGACCAAAACGGCTTTGTTCGCGCGTCCGAACACGGCGTAAACGGCGGCAAGGAATGCGGGATACCCCGGCATCCGCATATCGACCGGGAGCAATTGGCCGTTGACGAACAGGCCATAGACGTCGTGGTCGAGCCAGTTCCGCGCAAGTTCTTCGTAGAATTTCGTATCGCCCGTATACGGCGACAAATGAGTGATGAAAAACAGGCGCAGCGCGAGCCCGGCGAACAACGCGCAGGTCAAGTGCACGTAAGAGACCGGCAAAGAAATCCGCGCGGTCTGAATGGGATGCGTTTCCGTCGGATTCAATCTTTTGCTGGCAGCAATTTCGCGCCCGAGCGCCGCTCGCGATCCGAATCCCCTGTGCCATCCACGGGACCGCTGCGCGATAGATTACACTACCAGATAGGAGTAGAAAGAACTTCGCCGATGCACGCGGAAAATGATTCTCTGGAAAAAGCGCTGACCGTCTGCTGCATCGTGGGCGGAGGACCGGCAGGCATGGTGCTCGGTTTTCTCCTCGCTCGCGCGGGAATTGAAGTGGTTGTGCTCGAGAAGCATTCGGATTTTTTGCGCGATTTTCGCGGCGACACCATTCATCCCTCCACCTTCGAGCTGATGTACGAGTTGGGAATTCTCGAGGACTTCTTGCATCGGCCACATCAGGAACTGACGGAGATCGGAGCGCTCGTCGAAGACTTTCCGGTGACGGCCGCCAATTTTTCCCATCTGCCCACGCATTGCAAGTTCGTCGGCCTGATGCCTCAATGGGATTTTCTGAACTTCATCGCCGAAAAAGCGAGCCGTTATCCGCAATTCCATGTGCGGATGGAATCTGACGTGAATGAGCTGATCGTAGAAAGCGGGCGCTTGTGCGGCGTGCGCGCCAAGACTCCCGGCGGCGCGCTCGAAGTGCGAGCGGACTTGATTGTCGGGGCGGACGGCCGGCACTCGGTGGTTCGCAAAGAAGCCGGCCTCGAAGTGATTGACCTGGGCGCTCCCATCGATGTGCTATGGATGCGGCTCGCACGTCAGTCGAGTGATCCCCATCAGACTCTCGGCCGCTTCCGTGCAGGCAAGATTCTGGTGACGCTCGACCGTGGCGATTACTGGCAGTGCGCCTACGTAATCCCGAAAGGAGCGTTCGAGGCGATCCGCCAGAAGGGCCTCCCGGCGTTTCGTGAAGACATCGAAAGCGTCGCGCCTTTTCTTCGTGGACGCACGACGGAGCTGAAGGATTGGAACGATATCAAGCTGTTGTCGGTTGCCGTCGATCGGCTTCGTCATTGGTCGCGTGCCGGGCTTTTGTGCATCGGCGACTCCGCGCATGCCATGTCGCCTATCGGAGGCGTAGGCATCAATCTAGCCATCCAGGACGCCGTCGCCGCGGCGAATATTCTCTGGCGGCCGCTGTTGCGCCGCTCGGGAATTGACGAACGACTCCGCGACGTCCAAAAACGCCGCGAGTTTCCAACTCGGATGACTCAGCGAATGCAGGTTTTTGCGCACAGGAATTTTCTGGGCCCAGCTTTGAGCAGCAAAGCACCTCTGCGACAACTTCCCTTGCTTCTTCGACTGTTGAAACGCTTCCCGATCTTGCGCCGGATTCCGGCGCGAGTAGTTGGAGTGGGATTCCGCCCCGAGCACGTCCGCACGCCCGAAGCCCATCCGCATACCCGCGCCAGCAGCAGCCCATAACGAAGCAATCGCCCCCAGGTGTGATTCATCAGGTTCTCACTCGCTTTTCATTGGGTATTCACATCCCTTCGCGTTAATGCCCACTAGCGATTGACCCCGCCCAAAAAAGACCGGCGAGCAGGAGGGCAAAACTCATGCGCGTTCATCGGATTTGGATTATTGCACTTTGCGCCGTAGTTGCGAGTGTCCGCCCTGCAACGGCTCAGACGGATCGCGCGACGCTGGAAGGCACGGTTACCGACGCGAGCCGCGGAGTGGTCGCCAGCGCCATGGTGCGCATCACAGCTGTCGCCACCGGCATATCCGACGAGCGGCCGACGAACGCTCACGGCCTATACCGTTTTCCGGCGATTGCGCTGGGCATCTACACCGTGGTTGTGAGCCACGATGGATTCAAGACCGAACAAGTGGAAAACGTCGAGGTGCAGGTCGGCGAAACGCGAACGCTGGACGTGGTTCTCACGGTCGGCGCGGTGGAGCAAAAGGTGGTGGTCGAAGCCGAGGCGGCTGAGCCATACGAACGAAGCAGTGCGGAAAGCGCCGGCGTAATTCGCTCCGACCAAATCGAAAACCTGCCGACGAACGGGCGAAATTGGTCGACGCTGACCATGCTTGCGCCGTGGGCCCAGGATGATGGGGGAGGCGACCAACGAACGATTCGATTCGCCGGGCGCGCTCGCGACGACAACAATTTCACGTTCGACGGTGTGGATGCTACGGGAATTCAGGAGCAAGCGCAGAAGTCCACCACGCGGTTGCAGGTTTCCGAAGACGCCATTGAAGAATACCGCGTGGATTCGGCGCTCTACGACGCGCAGTACGGGTCGCAAGCGGGCGGACAAGTAAACGTCGTCACCAAGTCAGGTACGAACGATTTCCACGGCACGGTGTTCGGCTTCTTCCGCAACTCCGTTTTTGACGCCCGCGAATTCATCGATCCGTCGCCGATTCCGCCGTTCCGTCTGGGGCAGTACGGCATGACGTTCGGCGGGCCGATCAAGCGAGACAAGTCATTCTTTTTTGTTAACTACGAAGGGCTTCGCCAATTGCAAGAACAGACCGTGCAAGCTTCCGTTCCCGACCCCAGTCTCCAACAACAAATTCTCCAAACATCCTCGGCCATGTGCCAGATTCTGCAGGCATACCCCTGGCGGCAATCTGCCGTTTCCCAAAACCAGGCGCTAGGCTGCCAGGCCGTCCATGTCTTCCCGGACTCGTTTTTCCAAGATCAGGGGGACGCCGGCCTGAACGTGGACTTGTTCAATCATCAGCCAATCACAATCATCCACGAGGATTCGTGGCTAGCGCGTTTCGACCACAAATTCACGGACAAGACCAGTCTCTATGCTCGCGCCCAGCGGGACGTTGCGTTGACGACCGCTCCTCTGGGCAATGCGCTCGATCAACAGGGCGTCTTCAATCATCCCGGCAATTACGTCGTCGCACTACAACACGAATTCAGTCCGACGGTGTTGAATGTGTCGAAATTCGGAGTCAACCGCTCGCCGTTCCACAATCCGCAGATCTGCAATTTTCCCCTGGCCGTGAGTTCCGATAACTTCGAGTCGCTCAACGACTGCGCCACCGACAACGAGGTTGGCACGACGTTTTCCTACATCGACGACGTCACCTGGACGCATGGCCGGCACACATTCAAGAGCGGAATCGAAATCCGGCGCGTGCGCCTGAATCAGGGAATCACCGCCGACAACACCATCAATTACACGGACAACAACAGCCTGATCACAAATAATATCGACAATCTCTTCTTCCGTTCGTCGTGGTCGCTGCACCACCTCCGGCACATGTTCGTAATGCCCTATTTCCAGGACGAATGGAAGATCAGGCCAAATCTGACGTTGAACATGGGCCTGCGCTGGGAGTATTACAGCGTAGCTAACGAAGCGCATAACAGCACGACGGTTTTTGATTTGCAGAACTTCCATGGTGAATGCGTCGGCACGGGATCGAGCAATCCAGTGCGAGCCGTGGAGTCTACCAGCTGTCCGAACAACCCTTCGCTGTTCCGGCCGAACTACCGGAACTGGGATCCGCGGCTTGGACTCGCCTGGGCTCCATCGTTCCTTCACGGTAAGACCGTGATCCGTGCCGGATTCGGCATTTATCATGGAGCCGCTCAAAACGACGACCAGAATGCCGCGCTCGAAAGCGACAACCAGCGCCTCGGTCTCACGCAGGGCGTAGACGCCCCCGCCAATTCGCTGCATTTTGGCCCGGGTTTCTTAGAGAATCCTCCCAATTTCGGGGTTCCGGGAACGCCTCTGTTGCAGCCGCGTGCGCTTTTCCGGCACCGCCGGGACTTGTACGTCGAAACGTGGGGGCTCACCGTCGAGCACCAGTTGCCGGCGGGTTTTCTGTTCACGACTTCTTACCTTGGGAGCCACGGGGTGCGTCTGTTCGCGCGCAACTTCGAGAACCTGTGCGATCAGATCACTTACCAGACCACGCAGACGTGCGTCCGGCCACTCGATCCATTCTTTGTGGTGCTCAATGGCCAGCAGGTATTCTACGGAGATGTGGATGTGAAGAAAGACGATGGAGGCAGCAGCTACGATGGCCTGTTGTTTTCCGTCCAGCGCCGTTTCAGAAGCGGCTTCTCGTTCCAGGCGAACTACACGTTTTCGCATTCAATCAATGACGGGTCGGTGGGCGGAGGCGAATCGAATGCCCCCGAAAACGCGCTGTGCGTCTCCTGCGAACGCGGCCCAAGCATCTACGACATCCGCCACAACGTAGTTATTAACAGTGTGTATCAACTGCCGTTCGGTCCGGGCAAACACTACCTTTCTTCGAACGGGGTTCTTTCAAAAGTCATTGGCGGATGGCAAATGAGCGGCATCGGGACCTGGCATACCGGGCATCCGCTCACTGTTTTCGCCAACATTCCTGTGCCGCAAGTGCCGGACGCGAACTCCGGGCCGAACCAACGGCCGGACGTGGTGCCGGGTGTTCCCCTCACCGTCACCCCCACGCCGGCGAACAATTTTCAGTTGATTAATCCCAATGCCTTTGCCGCGCCGCCCGTCGACCCGAACACTGGGATTCTTACTCGCTATGGCAATGAACCCAATGGGCTGATTCGCGCCCCAGACGTCTGGCAGATCGACGTCGCTCTGATGAAGGAAACTCGGCTGACAGAGCGCTTCAGTCTCCAGTTTGGAGTACAGGCATTCAACATTTTCAATCACACGCAATTCGCCGATCCCGGCAGCCTGACGCTCGATTTTAATTGCACGAGCGCCGCGCCTTTTGTTTGCAGTACGGCGGGGTCGGGGACGTTTGGCCAAATCAACACCATCGCCGGCCACAACAATAACAACGACAATTTCTTCAACGACAATGTCGGCACCGGACTCGCGCGGCAGCTTCAGTTCATGGTACGGTTCAAATTCTAGATTGCGATGACCAAACGCCTCATTGCCATCGCGGCGCTCGTGGTTGCGGCGCTGGCGATATACGGCTGGTGGCGGCACGAAAAACGGCAACGCGTAATACGCGAAGCGCTGCAACTTACCGCGAAGGGCGTCACTCCGCCTCCCTACAGCGGAGATCCCATCCTTGTGGGCGCCGGAGACATTGCCGATTGCGCCGATCTTTCCGGCGCGGAGGCGACTGCCAAGCTGCTTGACGGAATTCCCGGAACCGTTTTCACCGCCGGCGACAACGCCTACGAAGGCGGCACCGCGGAGCAGTTTCGCCGGTGTTACGCGATCACCTGGGGACGCCACAAATCCCGCACGCGCCCTTCACCCGGCAATCATGAGTTTCATTCCGGAGGCGCGACGCCTTATTTCGATTACTTTGGCGTGAACGCAGGGGATCCCGCGCGCGGCTACTACAGCTACGAGCTCGGCACTTGGCACATCGTGGTCCTCAACAGCGAATGCGAGCAAGCCGGGGGCTGCCGGGCGGGCTCGCCGCAGGAGACCTGGCTGCGCCAAGACCTTCAGGCGCATCCGGCCGCCTGCACTCTCAGCTACTGGCACAAGCCGCTGTTCAGTTCGGGAGCGAAGCACGGCAACGATACCGCCATGAAGGATTTCTGGAAGGATCTGTACGGCGCAAGAGCGGCAGTGGTAATCAACGGGCACGACCATGATTACGAGCGGTTTGCGCCGCAAAACCCCGACGGGCAGCCCGAGGCCGCGCGCGGCATCCGGGAATTCGTCGTCGGCACCGGCGGCAAAAGTCACCGGCCGTTCGCCACGCCGTTGCCAACCAGCGAAGTGCGGAACAGTAATGCTTATGGAGTCCTCAAACTAACGCTGCATGCGAGGAGCTACGACTGGGAGTTTGTTCCAGAATCAGGAAAAGCTTTTCGCGATACAGGGTCTGATTCTTGTCACTAAGCGTGTATTTCCTCCGGCATACCGACGGCTGTCTGAAACCAGATCCATTTGAACCCGATCGGCGTTTAGTGAATCCTTGTTAGGCAACATATTGTACTTGCTATCTCAAAGTACTTTGCATAGTGTACTTTGCAAGGGCGGACGCCCAGCGCGAGAGGATGATCTTGCATGTTCAGAAAGCGACTGACGAAGTGGCTAGCCAAAAGCGTGGCGGCACTGGCCATCTTCGCCATCGCCGGACTGGCTGTGCTGCTCACCTTGCTCTGGTTGGAGCACAAGAAGGAAATTACATTGCCGGAGCCCACAGGCCATTTTCCCGTTGGGCGCACGACATACACGTGGGTCAACAACGCCGAGACGGACGAATTGGCGCCGTCTCCAGGAGCGAAACGGGAGGTAGTGGTTTGGATTTGGTACCCGGCGTCGGCCGCGACATCCACAGCTCGGGCGGAGTATCTGCCCGCGCCGTGGCGGCTGGCCCTGGCGCAACATTCAGGCGTTCTGATGAGTCAGTTCTTGACCAGGGATTTGTCGCTGGTCCGGGCCCATAGCGCGTCTGATCCGGACGTCTCCTCCGAGCAGCGCTCCTATCCAGTCGTGATCCTGCGGGCTGGCGGCGGAGCCTTGACCACAGACTTCACGACACTCGCCGAGGATCTGGCAAGTCATGGCTACTTCGTCGTGGGCTTCGACGCTCCCTACCGAACCAGCGTCGTCGTCCTACCGGGTAACCGTGTAGCCACAAGACCTCCAGCGGACGATCCCGAGAGTCTCCCTGCGGACCAACTGTCTCGCCTGGCCAACAAACTCCTGCCTAAGTGGACCAGCGATACGAAGTTTGTGGTGAACCAATTGCAGCGCCTGAACGCCGCTGATCCATCCGGCAAGTTTACGGGTCGGCTGGATACCGAGCGGCTCGGCATGTTTGGGCATTCGTTTGGCGGCGCACAGGCGTTGCAATTCTGTCATGACGATCCCCGGTGCCAGGCGGGAATCGATATTGACGGCGCTCCTTTCGGCAGCGTCGTTCAGGAGGGCCTTAAACAGCCTTTCATGTTTATCCTCAGCGACCACCGTCGCGAGCTATCCGATCCGGCGAGCAAGCAGATCCATGCCGACCTCGAATTCATCTACGACCACCTTCCGAACGGAAGGCTGTTCCTAGCCATTCGCGGTGCAAATCACTTTAGCTTCAGCGACCAGATCGTACTGAAGAGCCATTACGTCATCGGGCTGATGCGCATACTGGGAGTCAGCGGGCTGGATCAGCGCCGCGGGCTCGCCATTACTGCTGAATACGTGCACACGTTCTTCGACGTCTATCTCAAGAATGCCCCGGCCACTCTTCTGACGAAGATTTCGAAGGAGTATCCGGAGGTTCAGGTCGAGCCGCGCTGACCTGGCTGCGCGCGCCAATTTGTCTGTCATTCAATGGGAGCTCGTCGCGCCCGCAGGGGCGGCCGGCTTCCGATCGAGTGCGGTGAACCAACCCAACTTGATTTTCTGGCGAAACAAGACCCGCTGGTAGGGCGGATGGTTACCGTCCATCCGCACATAGTAGAGAGAAGGAGTGTCGGTGATCGTCATGTAACTCGAATCTGTCGACTTCGGATCAATGAGGGAAAAGTATTGATAGGACCAATTTCCTTCCGGCTCCCGCCTGAGCATTTGATTCTGCGTCATCGCCAGCTCCGGCTTGCTCCAATGAATGAAGTCCGGCGAGGTCGTAAAATAGACGCCTTGCGGTCCCCAAGAGGCCGAGCCCTGGTTCCACAGCGTCGCAACAAACAGATGAGACGCTTGGTGATAGTTGATTCCCGTGGAATAGTCCAGGTAGGGAACCGTTACGCAAACATGAGCCTTCGGATCCGCTACCGCCGTACGGTAGGGATCCACGAACCGGACCGTAAAGTCTTTGCCGTCCCAGCCACGCCACGACGACGGGTCGAGGATATTGTCCGTGCGAATGGCGCAGGAGCCATCGGGAACCAGGCACGGTTTCTGGCCCTTTCCCCCGCCGCAATTCGGCGGCCAAGCCCAAGCGTATACAGCGTCGTAGAACCAACTGCCCACCTTGATGATGTTCGCATCCACGCTATAGCCTTGGGGTCCCTGATTCGGCTGATACTTGTAAGGAAGGCTGAGGAAATAGTTCGCTGGGGGTTTGGGTGACGTGAAATGATAGCCGCCGTCCTCGGAGATGTTGAAAGTATCCAGGTTGTACCAGCAGGAAACCGTGTCGGTCTTTGACGCACACATGCCGGCATGCTCCCAGCCGTGATACTCCATGTGCCCGAGCGCGACGATGCGTTTGCCATCAATGTTGTAAAACGCGTTGAGCCACGTGTAGTCCTCAAAGTCCGCAATCTTTCCATCGTGCCGCGAATTGTAGACCACTTGGCAACTGTGTTTCGTCGTCTCCAGAGTGGGTCCCAGACCCGCGCGCGTCACCGAGTGCGAAGCAATCAGATGGATTGTTCCTTTGTAGTCACGAAAGGCGCGGGCAGCGGCATCGGGAATATCCGTCTGCTCGCAGGAGTCTCTTTTGGTATCGAAGGCTGCAACCGGTGGACCTTCTAGGAAGTCGGGCGTGGGTGGATCGGGCGGCCATTTGGGGCTTGGAAATTGGAATTTTCCTGCGCCTGCAATCGCGGCGTTCTCTACGTTACCCGCGATGGCGATCCCCTGGGCGTAGAGCTTTTTCTTTTGAAAGGTTCGCATCAGTTGGTTGGGAAGCGCGATCTTGAATCTGTGCTTGCCGCCATTTGCGTCGTGACACTCTCGGTCGACAGCAGGCTCATTGTCTAAGTTTGCCTTCCCAGCAGTGACGAAGGTTCCTGGTGGTTTGTCACCGGCAGCGTGGTCCGCATACAAATGAACATCGATAGAGCTTCGATTACCCTCTTGGCAGGCCCAACCGAATACGTAGTATTGGTCTTTGTCGAACTGAATCCTGTCAATTACGCCGGTCACCGGACCTGCATGGGAATTCCGGGCTGTTCCCGCGCGGCCGGCCATCGCTGCAAGAGCCAAGCCTGCGATCAATGTCGCGACCAAGCTTGACGAGTTCCACTGAGCTGCAATACGGACCATCGGACCCTCTCGTAATTGTGAAGGACTAGTGTGCTACTTCCCCGCGGGCGCGAAAGTACGGGTATCCGGGTTGAAAAGCTCGGCGGTTGCCGGCCGTCATCTCCGCCGCGAAGATGATGCCACTAACGATTCCCCTTCGCTCGACGGCGCGAGCGGCGTGATCGTTTCTCGTGGCCGATGACGGCTTCGAGAGCGCGCAGGAGCGAAGGTCCCACCGTGCGCAACTCCGTGCGATGCGACAGCGTGAGCCTTTGCAGAAGCTTTTCCCCGCGGGGCGTTAAAGCCAGCAAGACTTCGCGGCGATCCGCCGCGCTTCGCGAACGACGAATCAGCCCTTGCGATTCAAGGCGGTCGCTCAGTTCGACGGCGCTGTGATGACGGATTTGCAGCCGCTCCGCAAGCAAGCCCACTGTCGGCTTCGCGTCGTGCCGCAATCCTTTGATGACGAGCAACGCCTGGTGCTGGTGCGGCTCAATGCCTGCCGCCCGCGCCCCCTGCTGGCTGAAATTTAAGAAACGACGGATCTCATAGCGGAAATCCGCCAGCGCTTCGAAATCGAAGCTTCGTCCCTTCCTCTGTCCCATGGCCCGATTATATCGTTAGTCGATAGAAAAGCCAGATGGCGGTAGTGGGCTAGTTTCACCACAAAAGGCAGGGTCGCCACTTCCAAGAGGGCTTTTTCCCGAGCGCCGCGCTTCCCTTCATCGTAAAACGATATAGCATTCGCGTCGAAGGAGATTCCTATGGTCAGTGAGCGTTCTGACGGCAAGAATGGAAATCACCGCAACTGGGTAAGCCTCCCTGGTCGCTTTCAACCCACAGTCACTTCTCAGACGATTCAAATCGGTGACCCAAGGTCGCCAATTTGCGAAGCTTATGCACGATGCCCATGAGATTCGGACACGATGTGTGAAATCCGCACTTCATGCCTCGTCAAGCGCCGCCAGGCGAAAAAGGCGACGCTCACCACGAGCCAAGATCCAAGCACCTCGATGGCTAGCATTTTCGTCACCTCTACTCATTTAGATGCTTCGACTCAAGGAACGGGTCAGAATTTTGCGGTGCCTTGTATGTCGTAATACGATATAATGTTAACGAGAAATCGAAGCGTATGAACTATCGAGCGCTCGCGGGAGTGTCGATATCAAATCTGCTGCTTTCTGAATTTCAGCAAGCGGCTGCCCGCGCTGCTGGCGTTGAGCCGCAACAGGATCAGGCTCTTCTCGCAATCAACCGTCTACCCTTGGATAGGCGCGCGACCGTCGGCACGCTTGCCGAGAGATGCAAATTCAACATCAGGGCATCGCCGGTTGCTGAAGCTGGCGCGAGACCTCGCCGCTAGAGTATCCAAAGGAGGGAATTCATGGCATCTGAGTCGCCCGTGGTCAAAGCTTTGGCTGCGGAGCAATCAGCAACATACCGGATCGGATTTGTCTCATTGCTGGCAGGATTAGTCGGCATTTTGGCTGGCTTGATCGCATATGTTCTATACGACCTGATCGGTCTCTTCACGAACCTCGCTTACTACCACGAGTGGTCTTTTCACTTTCGCAGCCCGGAGCACACGCAACTCGGACCCTTGATCATTTTCATTCCCGTGATCGGCGGACTGATTGTTGGCTTCATGGCGAAGTACGGCTCCGAAAAAATCAAAGGCCACGGCATACCGGAGGCGATGGAGGCCGTTTTGACGTCGCGCAGCCGCATCGAAGCCAAAGTCGCGATTCTGAAGCCGCTTTCGGCTGCCATCGCCATCGGCACGGGCGGACCATTCGGCGCCGAAGGGCCGATTATTCAGACGGGCGGTGCGTTCGGGTCGCTTGTGGGTCAGATCGTCTCCACCACTGCCGCCGAGCGGAAGGTACTGCTCGCGTGCGGGGCGGGCGCTGGCATGGCCGCGACGTTTAATACTCCGATTGCGGGCGTGATCCTCGCGATCGAACTGCTGCTATTCGAGTTTCGCAGCCGATCATTCATTCCCCTTGTCATTGCATGTACGCTTGCCACCAGCGTGCGGGCGATTCTCCTCGGACAGCGCTCGATGTTTTCGATGGGCAATGTGGATTTCAACGCCCTACGCGGGTTGCCTTTTTACATGCTGCTGGGCGTGATCTGTGGGTTCGCGGCGATTGGATTCACAAAGCTGCTCTATTGGGTAGAGGACCAATTCGGCCGGCTACCGATCGACGATCTCTGGCATCCCGCCATTGGCGCGCTGGGACTCGGCATCATCGGATTTTTCGTCCCGCGCGTTCTGGGCGTCGGCTACGACACCATTTCTGACATTCTCAACAATAATCTCGCGTTCAACTTGCTCATCTTGATTGTGATTTTCAAGGCGCTGGCGCTGGTTATCTCGCTCGGTTCGGGCACATCGGGCGGATTGCTTGCGCCGATTTTCATGTCGAGCGCGGCTCTGGGCGGCGTGTTCGCGATGGGGATGAACATGATTTTTCCGGGCGCGCATCTTTCGCCCGGCGCGTTTGCTCTGGTTGCCATGGCAGCCGTGTTTGGAGCCGCGTCTCGGGCGACCTTTGCCTTCATTGTATTTGCGTTCGAGATCACGCGCGACTACAACGCGATCCTTCCGTTGATGCTCGGCTGCGTGATTGCCGATATGATCGCAATTCGATACTTAAAGAGCTCGATCATGACTGAGAAGCTTACTCGCCGTGGCCTATCTGTGCCGGACTACTACGAAGCGGGGGTACTGAGTATCGTTCGCGTCGGTGAAGTAATGCGCAAAGACATCCAACCCATTTCTCCCGAGATGACGGTGGGAGAACTGACGGAGCGCATGAGCCGTCGCGAGCCGGGATTTAATCTCACGGAAGGGTTTCCCATCGCAGGCGAGGACGGCAAACTGGTTGGCATAGTGACGCAGGGCGATTTGTTGCGCGCGCTCGAGAAGGATCCGCAGGGCTCGGTTCTTGTTGTTGCCGCAGGTTCGAGAAACCCAATCGTGGCCTACCCGGACGAATTCGCTTTGGATGCATTGCTTCGCATGCTTCAGCACGATATTGGCCGCCTCCCAGTTGTCAGCCGCGACGAGCCGGAGAAAATGATGGGGTATCTAAATCGCTCGGGCATTCTCAGTGCATGGACACGTCAAATGGAAGAAGAAGGCATCCTTGAGCACGGCTGGATCAGAACATGGGGGCAACCGAACGGCGCGGTGCAGCATAAGGGTAAGTAACAACTGCTGGATCGAGGCTCTACGCCCTAAAAAGAACCTGACTCTGATCCTGCCTTTAGGACCCAACTGCCGCCATTTCCGCTTGCATACGGTCGTCCCGCGCAAACAGAAACCCGTCACGCCCATTGCCATCCGCTTCAGCCGTGAAATCCCTGAGGTTCATGCGAAGAAGCTCAATGACACCCGCGATCTGTTAACGCCTATTATGGCTGGAAGGGTATACTCCGGACTGGCCTGTTCGGATTCGTCATGACGCTCATTGCCTTGTGGTCGGCGTCACTCATCCCCGCGATCATCATCCACGCCCTTGTGGACCTGACAGGTGGCGACCTTGCCTATCGCGTCCTTTCGCGAAGCACCGTTTCGCCGGGGCATCAGACAGGAATTCAGCCTTGATCGTTGTGGATGAACTCCCGCAAAGCTGGCCATGTTACGTATTATGTCCCGCTCCCGCATGAATTCATCATAACTGTCCCGAAATCGCCGACGCCCTCGTCCAATTCATTAGTTCTGGAGCGGGTAGTCGGTCCGTTGGCTTTCGAACGGATAACGAAAGGTAAAGGCTATATAGTTTCGTTAGGTAATTTCTAACGAAACGATGGTTTTGTGATGGCGACACCAACCAAACCGAAGAGCCGCCTTGGGACTTATGTCGTCAAGACCTTTAAGGACGAATCCTTCAGGGCCTATGTGCCACCGCCATTGCCGCCAGACCCGCCGCTGGCCGTCCAACCGCTCTTGCCATCGCTTGAACAGGCAAACCAGGCACTCGGATGCCTGGACGGGCTTGCGTCCATCCTGCCCGACCCCTCGCTCTTCATTTACCTCTACGTTCGGAAGGAAGCGGTGCTCTCTTCGCAGATCGAGGGCACGCAGTCGTCGTTTTCTGACCTAATGCTATTCGAAAGCACCGAAGCCCCCAGCGTCCCGCTGGAGGACGTTCAGGAAGTCTCAAATTATGTGGCCGCGATGAACCACGGACTGGGCGACAATTGTTGCAGAGGCTGCGTAGCTGTATTCGACATGACCAAACGGGGAAGTATCAACGCTTACCCGCTACAATTTCCGCTACACTCGACCGGATGATTTAGCGATTGCACCGCAAGTGATTGAGATTTTGGTAGAAGCTCACCGATTCAGCGCGAGGTGTCAGGGGGCAGTGACCCATGCGCTGATATGATCGTCGCGGAGCAAGCTAAGGGCTAGAGCTTCCGCTTCGGGCTTTGTCCCAGCAAGAATGCGGACTCGGTAAAAGGTCCGGTTGCCGACATGCGTGGGTGTCGTCAGCACAGGCCGGTGATATCGCTCGGAGAACCGAAGCGCCAAGAGGCTAGCCTGCGCTTTGTCGAATGCATCGACTTGTACGGCAAAACGGAGTGGGGCGGCAAGCGTTGTAGAAGTGGCGACGGGCGCTGCAGGTTCGACTGTCGAGGCGGCCGTCGTCCGTCCGGACTCGACGAATCTAAGAATCGAAGGAGACAACCAAAGCGCCAGCAGCAAGAGGCCACTGGCGAACGCAGCTGTGCGAACGGTCCAAGGCGTCCGAAGAGGTTGGGCGAACGGTCTGTAGGTGAGTTGGGCTGCAATTTGGCGATCGGCGCTTGGAGCAGAGCGAGCGGCGACCAGCAACGGCTCTGGAACGGTGCTAAGGCTCAACTTGGCTACGGCTGTCCGCACAGTTTCAAGAGCGATCATTTTGCGCCCTTCAGCGTAGCCGAGACACAAAGCGTTGAAGCAGATGTTGTTGATGCTCCGCGGAATGCCGCCACTCGATTCCGCAATTCCGGCCACAGCCTCGGGCGTGAAAAGCGGCTCACCGCCATAGCCGGCTATTCTGAGCCGATGATTGATATAGCGAGCTGTTTCCTCGGGTGAAAGCGCTTCGAGACGGCTTAGGACCGCAATTCGCTGGCGCAATTGCGCCAAGCGCGGGTGCGCTAGTTTTTCCGCCAATTGAGGCTGGCCGGCCAGAACGATTTGCAGCAGTTTCGTGTGGGTCGTCTCGAAATCCGATAGCAAGCGGACCGTTTCAAGAACCGAGTCTGCCAGGTTCTGCGCTTCGTCCACCACCAGAACGAAGCGCTTGCCGGCGAGCATCTCGGCAAACAGCGTCTCGTTCAACTTGTTGTGCATGTCAACTAGGCCCATTCCTCGTGTGTCGACGTCCAGTTCGCTCAGAAGATACTGAAAGAATTCACGCGAATCGCACTGAGTCTGGAACAGGTACGCGGCGCGCGCCGTATCGCGCAATCCCTCGAGCACTTGATACAGGAGCGTCGTCTTGCCCATGCCCGGCTCCGCGATCAGCGCGAGAAATCCCCGGCCGCCCAAGATTCCATCTGTGAGCGAGTCGAGCGCCTCGCAGTGCGTCCGGCTAGGGTACAAATAAGCAGGGTCGGGAGTGAAACCGAACGGTTGCTGCTGCAGCCGGTAGAAATCCAAAAACATGGGCGGGGCCTCCTTTCTGCGAACGCCTGGGGAAAAACGACTGGAGGACTCCCAAAATTGCGGAGCCGGCATTGCGCACTACGCGACCAGCGCGTTCGCACGAACTGTTCGATAGGCGGGGCTAGGCAGTCCTTGCGCCTATTGTGGGCCGCTGACCTGCCCCCCCGTTTGTGGTCCAGTTATAATGTAGCACTCAGGGTTTCTTATCGGTCCCCTTTTTCTGTATCACGCGATCATGCTGTCTCAGATCGCCGTTAAGAACCTGTTTGATTCTCGCTTCCGCGCACTCAACCAACTGAATAGGAGGCACTAGAAAACCTCTCTTCTCTCCGACTGCTGCTCGGTGCCGGAGGAGCATATCTCTGGCAACCTTTTCGTAGATAAGCCGTCTAATGTCGGAGGAAGAGAGAACAGGAGTCGAAGCGATGGCGCATTGGCAACGGCAGCCGCAACGCATACTTCGTTTGGCGGCAACCTTGCTTTCGCTCCTGCTGGTACAGAGCGCTTTTGGTTTCCCATTTCGCCAGGCACGCGCCGATCTGAGTCCGCGCATGCTTTACCACAACCTCGGTTCACTCGTCGGTGTGGTTGTGACTGGGACCCGCCATATTGCGGATGATTTGGAAACATTATATGAACTTCGCCAACTGGCCATCGGAGCTTCGCAGGCAGAGAGGTCGTCAGTCCCCATTTCTTTTAGCTCTCCGCGCCGGTCAGCGCAAAAGGCGGTCTGCGCCTACCGGGGTCGCTTTTCGTCGGTCCACCGCTGCTGATCGTCGCTCCTCCCCTTCGCACGAAACACCACATCATCAAGACTAAGAATCAATTACTTGCGTCGTCGTTGGCAGGGATTTATGAACCGTCTTGTGCCATAGGCAATCATTAGCGCATGCATCGCCGGCGCCAAATGTTGGCTAAGTCTTGAAGACCATCTTTCTAGGGTAGTCAAGGAAGGCCGCCTGTTCTCGGATCTTGTAATGCATTGATGGGAGTCATAATGGCTGGGGAGACGGAAGATACGGACCACCGATCGGCACGAGGCCTCTTGCCCTCTCTTCGCAAACCTCCGCCACTCCGCTTGTACCGTAACGAATGCCTTGTGTTGCATTTTTCTCCTCACCTCGCTTGTGTGCAGCTGTAAATCCGAAAATTCGTCCGAAGAAAGCGGTTGGAGCTGCACGGCTGTGGGCACAAGTGCTTGGTCCCGTTTCATCCCCCCGGGGGAAGTTGAGGAACTTCACGCCTTGCGGCACCTCCGGTTGGTCACCAAACAGGTCTCAACGGAGAAAACACAGGAAGCTTGGCGTCTCTGCACCTGCTCAATTTACTAGTTCCGGCCTAGCCGTTTGGCGGATGTAAACGCCACGCCATCTGCGGCATCCTGTTAGCGGAGGTCTTTACACATGTCTACGGAACTCATTGAGCTTTCAAATGCCTTGGCGCAATCCACTGATCGTGCTGCCGCCAGAGCGGTCGCCGTCCATACCGAGACCCGCGGCTCTTCGAGCGGTGTGATATGGCGTGCCGGTTTCGTGGTTACGGCCGAGCATGCGCTACGCCGCGATGAAGAGATTCAGTTGACCCTTCCCGATGGCCGAGTCGTGGCCGCTACTCTTGCAGGCCGCGATCCATCGACGGACATTGCAGTCCTGAGGTGTGCGGAGGCCGTTTCCGCCGTAATCGAATTTGGCGATGTGACCTCGCTCAAACCGGGCAGTCTTGCACTAGTGGTCGGTCGCACGAGAGCGAGCGGCCCCGTGGCCGGGCTCGCGGTAGTCAGCTTGGTAGCAGCGGAGCGCCACACCTGGGCGGGCGCGTCGCTTGCGCCATACGTGCGACTCGATATCGGCTTGCAGCCAACAGCCACAGGCGGGGCGGTAATCGACGCGCACGGCCGCACGGTCGGCATTGCCACTCCACGTTTCGCACGATTCGGCGCGATCGCTATTCCCGCGCCCACCGTGAACCGCGTGATGGACATACTTCTCGAGAAGGGCCGTATCCCTCGTGGCTATCTGGGTGTCGGCCTTCAGCCGGTCCGTTTACCCGATGCTCTTCGGCAATCATTGCAGCGCACCGAAAAAGGGGCGGCAATCGTTGTCGATGTCGAGCCGAATGGGCCGGCGAGCAAAGCTGGAATCGTCATCGGCGATATTCTGGTTTCGCTCGCGGGTCGCCCGGTCACAGGATTGCAAAACATCCATTCACAACTGCACGGCGAAGTGATCGCCAAATCAGTGGCCCTGAAATTCATCCGGGGCGGGTCGATCCAGGAAACAAGCATCGTAGTCACCGAGCGTCCGTACGAAGGAGACTAACGTGGCTTTCTCGGGCTTTGGTGAAGTTGCAGAGCAGTTGCGGCGATCGACTGTTCTGATTCGTGCCGGAGGTAGCGGCTCCGGCGTCATCTGGTCGACGGATGGCACCATTGTGACGAACGCGCACGTCGCTCGTGGCTCGCAGGTAGGCGTTCAGCTCTGGGACGGGCGCGAATTAGAAGCGAGGATCGTGTCGCGAAATCCCCGGCGTGACATCGCCTTACTCCGGGTTAACGCCAACAATCTGCCCGCAGTCGCCCCGGCTGATTCATCTCAGGTCCGTCCCGGCGAACTGGCCATTGCCATCGGGAACCCGCTTGGTTTTATCGGTGCGCTCACAACGGGAACCGTTCACGCCATTGGTGCGCTCCGTAGTCTCGGCCCGTACCCATGGATACAGGCCAACCTCCGCCTCGCTCCGGGCAATTCTGGCGGCCCGCTCGCGGACGCGCGCGGTCGAATTATCGGGATCAACACAATGGTCGCAGGCCGACTCGCACTCGCGATACCGAGTAACGCAGTGCAGGATTTTCTTTCTTCTGGTCCTTCGAATTCTTGGCTGGGTGTAACCGTCCATCCGGTCCAAGTTCCGCAAGCTGCGGGACGCAGCACGGCTTTCGGATTGGTTGTTCTCGAAGTTGAGCCGGGCAGCCCTGCTGCCAACGCGTCGCTTTTGCCAGGTGATATTTTGCTCGGCACGGAAGAAAAACTGTTTACGTCAATCGATGATTTTTCGCATGTCCTGCGTGGTGGCGGTCCACGTCTAGCGCGCCTCGAATTTCTCCGAGGGGAGTACTTGCGCGTTCGCCGCGTTTCCGTTCAACTGGGGGCCGAGTCCGTCTCCAGCAGTGGAATCGCAGCGTGATACGTGCGTTCATCGTTGCAACTTCTCCGCTGGTGCGCGCCGGCTTGCAGGATATTCTCGCCGCCCAGGGTGTGGACGTCACTGGCTCTGTTTCAAGCGTTGAATTGCTCGCCGACCACTTTGTCGAAAGGGAAGCGGAGCTTGTCGTGATTGACGCATCCGGTGAGCCGTTCGAGTCGATACTTGGATCGATCAAACAATTGGAGCTTACTTCGGAAGCCGCCGTTGTCATCCTCGTAGATGATCCTGCGCCTGGATGGCTTGCTGAAGCGGTGCGGGCGGGTATTGGGGCAATCCTGCCAACCGGGGCGTCGCCGGAGCAGCTTGTTGCAGCCATGCAAGCCGCAACCGCTGGGCTTGTCGTCGTGCATCGTGGCGCGATGGAATTGACTTTTCCCGCGGGCGGGCCTGCGTCTCGCCCATTCGCCGAGCTTGTCGAACCGCTGACACCCCGTGAACGAGAAGTGCTGCAAATGCTCGCGAGCGGACTAGGGAACAAAGAGATTGCGATGCGACTGACAATTTCCGAGCATACTGTCAAATTCCATGTCGCATCCATTCTCGGCAAGCTCGGTGCTGCGAGCAGAACCGAAGCGGTCGCTTTGGGCATCCGCCATGGCTTGGTTCTTCTATGACGCAGTCTTGAGTTTTCGCAACTGTCAGCCATAAAACTAGTCTTGACTAGACATCTGACTAGCCATATAATTACATTCTGGGAGTGGCTCATGACCAAATGGCAGTTACAAGAAGCTAAGGCGCGTTTCAGTGAACTGATCGATGACACGCTCGAGAAGGGACCACAAGTCGTGACCCGTCGGGGAATCGATACCGCGGTTGTCGTTTCCATCGACGAATGGCGCAAGCTAAAAGACGAAAACCGTTCGACCTGGAAGGATCTACTTCTGGGTGAAGGTCCGCGATTCGAAATTCTCCTCCCCAAACGTGGCGTGGTCAAATCGCGCAAGCCTGCGGTATTCGATTGATCCGCTACCTGATCGACACGAACGTGGTGTCGGAATTGCGCAAGCCCAAGCCCCACGGTGCGGCAGTCGCTTGGTTGCAAAGTCTTGAATTGGGCCAGGGCTTCTTCTCGGCGGTGACGTTCGGAGAAATTCAAAAGGGTGTGGAACTGACGCGTCGACAGGATCCTGTACAGGCGAACGAAATCGATGCTTGGGCTGCACAGCTGGAACACACTTCACAAGTTTTGTCCATGGATGCAGCGTGTTTTCGCGAGTACGCCCGTTTGATGCACCGCCGTTCCGATACCCTAGGTGAGGACGCCATGATAGCCGCCACGGCTCGCGTTCACGGCCTCACGGTGGCCACCCGGAACGAACGCGATTTCGTGCATTTCGCAGTGGCCGTCTTGAACCCCTTCAGGTACCGAGCCCCGTAGTGCTCGCGCCGAAGCGTCCTCGCATTGGTTAGGTTGGTGGACCTGACCGGGATCGAACCGGTGACCCCCTGCTTGCAAAGCGGAAGAACCCGTTCCAATAACCACGCTGGTAGTTTCTAAATGCCAGCGTTTCCAACAATTCTGCCTCCGCTCAAGAGCTAACCCCAATAGGCAGAAAAGAATCGCTTCGTGCACAGTTCGTGCACAGAGACGCGCCCTTGGCGGCTGACCCGAAGAGAAACTATTGGGTTTCTACACGCACGTCAGCGAATTTTCGAAAGTCCTGATCGAAGGTGGCCACTGGCGTGTTTTCGGCCGAAGCGGTTGCCGCTATCAGGCAGTCCACGAAATGAACCTTCGTTTTTCGATAGCGGTCCAAGGCGTCGAGATGAATTGCCTCCTCGTTGATCTCAACACCAGGGCTAGAGATGAGGGTGCCTAGTGCCGAAGCGATATCTCCACGTGGATGCTGGTAGAAAGAATCCAATACAAACACGCACTCGACCAGAACAGCAGGCAACACCACGATCACTACCTCGCCGCGGTCGCAGGCATCGAAGAGTCTTCCAGCGGCCCTCGCATGTTTTTCATGGTCTTGTACTAAATGGCGAACGATCAGATTGGTATCGACGAGCTTTCGCTTGCTCACCGGATGCCCTCGCGATTGCGGGCAGCCGACGCTGCGGCCTCGCGGATTTGCGTGAAGGACATCCCCTTACCCTTCTCACTGGCGAGCACACCCTTAAGTGACCGCGCACCTGGATGCACGCGAATAGTCGCACGGTCTCCCTCCACTACATACTCCAGAGTGTCGCCTGGGTTGATTCGCAAAGCCTTGCGAATCTTTCCTGGAATAGTAGTCTGCCCCTTCCTCGTTACCGTGGAATGCTGCATCATAGCATCCTTACTTAATCGTTGATTCCTTACATGGCGATTATCCCTTACTTTAGGCTAGCTGGCAAGCCCAAACGCGGGCCGAGGTCGGTGAACTGACACGCCGAGTACTGCCGCTACCACCGCTTGTCGTTCAGGTATTGTTGGCGCACGCCGAAGGATGAGTTGCTCCAGGTCATTCGTGCACCAGTGTCGGTTCCGGAGTGCACAGCCGCACCGCAACGTTAGCTTAACTCCATGGTCCACTGAGAGAAATTTGGTGGACGTGACCGGGATCGAACCGGCGACCCCCTGGTTGCAAAGCATGAGACTCGACGAAGCGGTCTATTTGCGCCAAGTCAACCGTGTGTTGTTTCATTTTCTTCACGCGGCACCGACAAGCGAGACGCGCTCATTGTGCCAGACGTTTTCGAGGAAGGCATCCTTGCGGCCGCGCCGTGACTCCAGTTCCTTCCTTGTGAGAACCGTATAGTTGATTTCGCGTCCGAGTTGCCGTTCGAGTTTCTGTACTATTTCCGCCAAGGTGTCGCTTTTCGGCTTGCCGATCACGAGAACATCAACGTCGCTAGCCGCGTCCTGTTGGTTTCGGGCGAACGAGCCATACAAAAAGGCCTCTTCTATTCCTTCGATCTTCTTGAGGGATTCTGCGAGCAGGGGAACCGCACCGATGGTTTTCGCGACGATACTGCGCACCTCATTAAACAGGGGATATTCGCGGTTCAGTTGAAAATACTTCTGGCGGCCACTCACTTCCGAACGAAATAAACCCTCGCGCTCCAGACGACTCAACTCTTTCGAGAGGTTAGACGGATCGACGCTGAGTCGCTCCGCCAAATCCCGCAGATGGTGACGGGTTGTGGGATTTGTGAAGTAATAGGCCAAGAGTTTTTGACGTGCCTTGGATCGCATGTCAAGCATGGTATGAGTCTACCACAAATGTGGTAAATATGAACCATACTGTCGAAGTATCCAGAGGTCGTTACCATAGCGGCTCATGCGCTTCTTGACTTTGCTTGGCCGAGGCGTTGAGATCATCGTGAGGGGCGCGCGGGATCACGTCGCCAAGGCCACCTCCGCGTCGTGGCCAAGGCTTACATTTCCGCGGCTATGGCTTCTCACGATCCAAACACATCCCAGTGGCACGTCCACCGAGTATGAACGTGCGCTTCTGCCAGAGATTTCCTCAGTGGCTTGCCTTCTCGAATTTCGCGCGGTAATGTCACACGATCATGGCCCTTCATGCCAACGAGAAGATCGGCAGGAATGACCCTTGCCCCTGCGGCAGCGGCAAGAAGTTGCAGGGCTTCACAATTCTGTACGAACAAACACTGGTTCCGGGCGGCGGCGGATTTGAGTTTTGGCTTCGCAAATGATTACCACAGAGCGCTCCATGAGCAAATCGTCACACCTCGCCCGGCAACTCTTCTTCGTAGCATTGTCGGTGGTCGTATTGTGCACCGCACTTATTTCCTATGCGGTTGACACACATCTGCCGGATAAATTGGTGCTGCAGCCGGTATCGTATAAGGAAGTTCCGGGCTGGCGCGAAGATGGCCATAACGAGCCACTGGCCGCTTTTATAAAATCCTGCATGGCATTCATCAAAATGGATGACACGGATTCGACCGGGCAGGGAGTCCTGCGGAGCCCCGTGACGGTGTGGAAGGCAGTCTGTCGTGAAGCCACAATTGTTCCTGCCGGCGACCCGGCGCTGGCTCGGCATTTCTTTGAAACCTTCTTCGTGCCCTTCCGTGCAACCAATAACGGCAATCCCATCGGATTATTTACCGGCTATTACGAACCGTTACTTAACGGTTCGCGTACCCAGCAGCGCCCCTACGTCTATCCTGTCTACGGCTTGCCGGAAGCGGGTACACCCGCTTATACACGCGCGCAAATCGATATGGGGGCGCTCAATGGTCATGCGCCCGTCCTGGCGTATGTGGATGACCCGGTGGCGCGGTTCTTTCTGCATGTTCAGGGCTCCGGCCGTATAGCGCTCGATACAGAAAGGAGAATTGACGTCGGGTATGCAGGCAGCAACGGCTTTAATTACAGGTCGATTGGAAAAGTATTGGTGGACAGGGGCATCTTTAAAAAAGAAGACGTGACCATGCTGCTGCTGCGTCAGTGGCTGCATGATCATCCGAATGATATGTGGCAGGTGATATGGGAAAACCCCTCCTATATTTTTTTCCGTGAGATTTCCGGTGATCCTCTCGGCAGCGAACAGGTGCCACTCACTGCCGGTCGCTCGCTCGCTGTCGATCAGAATTTCATTCCATTGGGAAGCCCGGTTTTCGTCAACACCGAGATACCAGCAACTCCTCAGGCACCACTTACGATTCACCGCAAACTGCTCATTGCCCAGGATACGGGAACTGCAATTCGTGGTCCGGTGCGTGGCGACATCTTCTTTGGTTTCGGGGAAAATGCCGAACAAGTGGCCGGACGTATGAAAGCCACAGGAGAAATGATACTACTCGTGCCACGCCCTCTCGCGATCACCCTGAATAGACCGGGCTCATGAAACACAAGGACCTTCCTCGGTAAGCGGCACTCGCTCCCAGCTTCCTGTTCATGGAAGAGAAAGCGGGTGCACTCCGCCCATCGATGTATCTTATGGCGCAGCGCAATAGAATTTTTGTGTAGCAAGCCTCTTGAGCGTGGATACTTCTATTTCCGGGAGAATGAAAGCGTGATTCCAGCTCTCCCAGGGACATGATGACACGGGCCAAGGCGGCATGAGCGACTGGCGACGTTCAATTGCGGTATATACCGATCATCGTGTGTTGCTGATCCTGCTGCTTGGTTTCGCCAGTGGTCTGCCTCTGCTGCTCACCTTCTCAACTCTTTCCGCCTGGCTCGCCACTGCCGGTGTGCGACGCGCTGCGATCGGCGCCTTTGCCCTGGTTGGTACGCCCTATGCGTTCAAGTTCGTCTGGTCACCGCTTATCGACCGACTACCACCACCGTTCCCGCTGGGACGAAGGCGCGGCTGGGGAATAGCCATCCAGATCGCACTTATCGCAGCGCTACTCGCCTTGGGTATGTGCGAACCCAAGCGCCACCTCGCCATCATGGGAGTGCTCGCTCTGCTCGTGGCGTTTCTCTCCGCGAGCCAGGACATCGTTATTGATGCCTGGCGTGTGGAAATCCTCCCACTCGATCTTCAGGGTCCGGGTGCGGGAATGATCCAGACCGGCTACCGTATTGCCATGTTGGTTTCTGGGGCGGGTGCATTGGTGATCGCCGCCCGCGTCGGCTGGTTCGCGGCCTACGCGACCATGGCGGCGCTGCTGGTCGTGGGAGTCCTCGTGTTTTTGTTCGGCCCGGAACCCGCGTTGGCGGCGGAGACTGTTTACGCTGCCAGGACGAAGGGGAATACTGGCGCAAGGGATGTGGTTAGCCATTGGCTCTCGACGGCAGTGATCGGGCCGTTCGAAGACTTCATGCGACGCCCGATTTGGCCAGTGATTCTTGTCTTCGTTCTCGGCTACAAGCTGGGCGAAGCGATGGCAGGTGTGATGGCCACGCCGCTCTACATCTCACTGGGTTTTTCCCTCGACGAGATTGCCGCTGTTTCCAAGCTGGTTGGATTCTTCGCGACGGTGGCTGGCGCACTTATCGGGGGTTTGCTGACAGTGCGATTCGGTATTCTGCGTTCCCTTTTAGTTTGTGGCGTACTGCAATCAGCGGGGAATTTATTCTACGTGCTGCAAGCGGTAGGCGGCCACCGAATCGCCTATCTGGCACTTTGCGTTACTGCTGAAAATCTGACGGGTGCTATGGCGGGCGCGGCACTGGTGGGTTATCTCTCCAGCTTGTGCTCGCCGGCGTTTACCGCGACTCAATACGCGCTCCTCTCTTCGCTTGCGGCGGTGGGGCGAACTCTGGTGGCATCTTCGGGCGGCGTGCTCTCTGAGGCGCTTGGCTGGGTGCCCTTCTTTCTGCTCACGACTATCGTAACTTTTCCGGCTCTGTTTCTGCTTGTGTGGATCTCACGACGGGAGGTCAGACAATCCAACCAGAAGTCGCCTTTGCCCGCTTTAACAAAGAGCTGAAACGATCGCGGAGGATTTGGGAAAGCCGTCCGGATGTATTGCATGGTGCTTCGGCAGGGGGCGGCACTTTACTGAGATGCGGCTACGATGTGCGTGTCGCTGCCACTCGCGTGCTTGAGACATACGCCGCAGGCCTTACGCAGCTCTGCGGGCTCGGCTCAGTCGAGCCTAGGGGTGGGAGTTATCTTCGTCGAGACTATTCCCGGATGTTCCCGGATGTCCAGCCGACTTCCGAGTTGGCTTGCTCGCAAGCCGAAGCTCTTGAAATTTTTGATGCGCTTATCGACAAGATGAATCCCTTGCTTCGCGAAGCTGTACTGCGACGAACTGCTCGTCGGGCAAGTCTCCCGACAGTGTGGGAGACCGAAGCGGGAGACTCGCTTGGAAACCAGAATGCTGCCTGCGGCAAGCAGCGTTCACCGCGCCTTCGAGGCCACCAAGCTACGCAGGTTGATCACGTTAGCATTTCCCACTGTTTCATTCGTGCAGGAATTCGTGCGAGCCGACCAACGATCCGAGGCGCAAATCCGCTCATGGTTCCTGAATCACGGGCAATTGGAAGTTAATCCACTTTGGCGAAGAAAGCGCTTGTGTTCCCAACTTGCAACAAAATGCAGCAGCAGTGATTGGAGAGAGTTCGCTAATTCAATGATTCTGTTAGGAAAATCTGGTGGACGTGGCCGGGATCGAACCGGCGACCCCCTGCTTGCAAAGCATCGGACTTGATTCCATCCGCTCCATCCATTACTACCAACTACTAAGGTTTCCAAGAAATCGTGGAATCTGCTTTTCGCTCGAAGCTAACCTCAACGGACTGAAAACGTTCGATTAGTGCACACTTCGGTTACAGCCGTCCGTGCCTCTGGTGACCGCCTCGGGAAATCCATGCTTCTATGTTCAAAGCGTGCCCGACGAAATATGTCTCGCTCCACCATAAGAATGCACGTCTGATACGTTTCGCACCGCCTTCATCGCCAGGACGGCGAATCATTCCAGAGGATGTAAGGAGCCTCCAGCGGGATAATCGCTCCTTCGCGTTGGGCGATCAGCCGTGGAGTGTAATCCGCCGCGGGGCGAATGGCCGGAATGCGAGCGGTGTACATGAAGTCATTCACGGAGCCGATGAGGCGCTCGCCACGGTTCATGGGCTGCCGCACGCGAGGATGTCCCTCGCGCCTTTCGGCGTAAAGCTCGACGCTCACGCTGTCGGGATCGAGATCGTCGAGAAATGCTTGAATCTGAAACACGTCTTCCCGCCCGCTATGTTCAACCGTCGCCGAACCGAAGTGCAGCTTCGGCCAGTGCTTTGCGAGTTCCGACTCCCACTTCAGCAATTGCGCGCCTAACGATCCCTGTGCGGCGGCGCGATTGCGGAAGGCGTTGGCGGCTGAGATGTAATGTTCCTCGGTGTACTGGCGGACGACACGGTTGGTGGAGAACACGGGAGTCAAGCGCGTCATGCTTTGGCGCATGCGGCTGACCCAACTGAGCGGAATGCCTCTGTCGTTGCGCGTGTAGAATTCAGGAACGACTTCTCGTTCGAGCAAGCCATAAAGAGCTTCGGCTTCCGCCGCGTCCCAACTGGGATCATCGCCATGCTCGCGCCCATCGCCGATGGCCCAGCCGACTTCCGGCGAATACGCTTCCGCCCACCAGCCGTCCAGTTCGGAAAGGTTGAGGCCGCCATTGACGAGCACTTTCATGCCGCTGGTGCCGCTGGCTTCCCAGGGGCGGAGCGGCGTGTTGATCCACACGTCCACGCCTTGAACCAGGTGCTCCGCCATCCGCGCGTCGTAATCGCTGAGGAAGACCACTCGGGAGCGGATCTCCGGATGATTGGCAAACTCGAACCACTGCCGAATCATGTCCTGCCCACCGATATCTTGAGGATGAGCTTTGCCGGCCAAAACGAGTTGAACGGGATGATTTCTATCAGTGAGGATGCGCATAAGCCTTTGTGGATCGTGCAAGAGGAGGTTCGGACGCTTGTACGTCGCGAAACGCCGCGCAAAACCTAGCGTCATCGTGTTGGGATCGAGCGCCTGCGCGGCTTCCGAGATTTCTTCGGCAGACGCGCCTCGAATGGCCGTCTGGCGAGCGTGCAGGTTGCGAACGTAGCCCACCAGCAAATTTCGGCCGTCGGTTCGCAATTGCCAAAGGTCGGCGTCGCTGACCTTGCGGAAATCGGATTCCGCGCTGTCCATCTCCTCGTACCAGCGCTTTTTCCCGCAAGCGGCCTCCCACACTTTGTCGGCCTGCGCGGAGTCCCACGTGGGCGTATGCACGCCATTCGTGACATAGGTTACCGGTACTTCAACTTCGGGCCAGCGCGGAAACAGCGGCTGGAAAATTCGGCGGCTGACTTGACCGTGCAGCTTACTGACGCCGTTGATGGCGCCGCTGCCGCGGATGGCCAAGAAAGCCATATTGAAGGGCTCGGATGAATCGTTCGGATCGTGCCGCCCGAGCGCGAGCAAGTCGTGATACGAAATTCCGAGTTGCTGCTCCGCATAGGGCTTGAAGTACTTTTCCATCAGCTCCGGCGTGAACCGGTCGAAGCCCGCTGCCACGGGCGTGTGCGTGGTAAAAAGATTTCCGGCGCGCGTGATCGTCAGGGCGAGATTGAATGGCTGCTTGGTGCGCGCCATGTGCGAGCGCGCTCGCTCCAACACTGCAAACGCGGCGTGGCCTTCGTTGAGGTGGCACACTTCCGGCTGCAGGCCCAGCGCCTCGACCAGCTTCCAGCCGCCAATGCCGAGAACCTGTTCCTGTTTCAACCGCAGTTCGGAACCGCCGCCGTACAGTTCACTGGTGATGCAGCGGTACTCCGGGATATTCGCGGGATCGTTGGTGTCCAGCAGATACAGTTTTGCTCTGCCTACCTTCGCCTCCCACACGCGGATCCAAAGCCTGGAACCGGACAGATCTACTGGCAGCCGCAGCCACTCACGATTCGCCTTGCGCAAGGGCTTTATCGGCAGCTGGCCAGGGTCGTTGAAGGGATACAGCGCCACTTGTTGTCCGTGCGCGTCTATTTCCTGGCGAAAATATCCTTGTTGGTACAGCAGGCCGATCCCCTTCACCGGAACGCTGAGGTTGCTGGCCGCTTTCAGTTGATCGCCGGCGACGTTGCCAAGTCCTCCCGAATAAATCGGCAGGGCTTCACTCAACATAAACTCCATAGAGAAGTAGGCAACCGCGGTAAGGCCGGAGCGCGGGTGCGTCTTTTGAAACCACCCTTGTGACTGTTCGATCGTTAGCTTCTGGGTGTGGAGATCGGCGACTAATAATTGGAAATGCGGGTCTGTGGTTACGCTCTGCAATTTTTCTTCGGACGCCGTCTGCAATACGACCCACGGGTTGTGAGTGAGATCCCAAAGGTCCGGATCGAGGCGCTCCCAGAGTTTGTCGGCGGAATGGTTGAAGGACCAGCGCAGGTCCAGGGCTAGCTCCGTCAGGGCGTCCAGGGTGTTGGTTTCGGAGGGTGGACTGCTGAAGGCCGGAGAGCTCATAATTGGATCCTCCTTGCAATCTAAACTACGGCGGCTGCGGACCTGCTCTTCGCGAGCGCCTTTGAAACGATGCTTTGTGCTTCCTGTTCGATTCTTCGCAAATGGTCCTGGCCGAGAAAACTCTCGGCGTAGATCTTGTAAATCTCTTCGGTGCCCGAGGGGCGCGCGGCAAACCAGCCGTTCTTGGCGATTACCTTGATACCGCCGATCACGTTGCCGTCTCCTGGGGCCTTCGTGAGAATTTGCTCGATTTTTTCGCCCGCGACTTCGGTGACTGGCACGTCGCTTGGCGACAATTTTGCGAGAGCGGCTTTTTGTGGCGCTGTGGCGGGCGCTTCAATGCGTTCGTAGACCGGGTCTCCCAGGTCGCGCGTGAGTTCGCGGTAGACTTCGCCTGGATCCTTTCCCAGGCGCGCGGTTATTTCCGCTGAGAGCAGACACGGAATGATTCCGTCCTTATCCGTGGACCAGACTCTGCGGTCACGGCCGATAAACGACGAGCCGGCGCTCTCCTCGCCCGCGAAACCCAAACGGCCCGTGAGTAAGCCTTCGACGAACCACTTGAAGCCGACTGGAACTTCGTAGAGCGTTCGTCCCGCACGCGCCGCGACGCGGTCTATCATGCTGCTGCTCACCACGGTCTTGCCGACGGCGACTTCTTTATCCCATTTATCCCGGTTGGTAAACAGGTAATGAATGCAGACGGAGAGATAGTGATTCGGGGCCAGCAAGCCGCTGCCCTTGGTGACGATGCCGTGACGGTCGTGGTCGGTATCAGCGGCGAAAGCGATGTCGAATTTATCTTTTAGGCCGATGAGCCTTTGCATGGCGTACGGCGAAGAGGGATCCATGCGGATTTTGCCGTCCCAGTCCACGGTCATGAACCTAAACGTGGGGTCAACCGTTTTGTTCACGACCGTCAGATTCAGGCCGTACTTTTCGGCAATCACGGGCCAATAATCAATGCCCGCGCCGCCGAGCGGGTCCACACCGAGCGAAATCTTTGCGTTGCGGATCGCCGGCAGGTCTATGACGCTTTCGAGATCGCCGATGTAGGTGTGCAAGTAGTCGTGCCGGTGGGTCGTCGAGCTGCGCAATGCTTGCTCGAACGGCACGCGCCTTACGCCTACCAGTCCGGCGCGTAAAAATTCGTTGGCCTTAGATTCGATCCAGGACGTTACCTGCGCATCGGCCGGCCCTCCGTGCGGCGGATCGTACTTAAACCCGCCATCGTCCGGAGGATTGTGAGACGGCGTAATCACGATGCCGTCGGCGAGTCCTGTCTTCCTACCCTCGTTGTAACGAAGAATCGCGTACGAAACGGCCGGAGTTGGCGTGTAGGGGGTCCCTTCGGAAAGCATCACTTCGATGTTGTTCGCCGCAAGGACTTCCAACGCACTTCCAAATGCAGGCTCCGACAACGCATGAGTATCCATTCCGAGAAACACTGGCCCGTCAATTCTCCGTAACTTACGGTAGTCGCAAATCGCCTGGGTGATTGCGAGGATGTGCCACTCGTTGAACGCTCCGTCGAAAGCAGACCCCCGATGCCCAGAGGTGCCGAAGACGACCTGTTGTCGCGGGTCGCTCGGGTCGGGCCGCAGCAAATAGTAGGCCGAAACAAGTTTCGGTACATTCACTAGGACGGAAGGATCGGCTGGTTTCCCAGCAGAGGCATCAATTTTCACGGGTCACCTCGGCAAAAGCAGGAGGGTCGAAACGTGCATCATTGCCGCCTGCCAAGCTGGTTGCGAGTGTTTGCGCCGACTGACCGAACAGCCGGTTGATGGACAGACTTCACTGCAAACCCACAAACTTGAATCTCTTGTTCAGACAAAACTGTGCATCACTAGGCTCCCGGATTCAACTCAGAAATTGTCTCGAAAAGGGGGTCGGGTCATTCGCCCGAGATGTGCACGACAAAACCGCCTTGCCGACCATACGTCCGGAACCAGCTCCGATGCGACGAATTGCGAATCATCCAGGGTGTGCTCTTTGGGGGTTCGCTCCCATGAAGGATGGCGATCCCAGCTTGACAAGGCGATACAAGATGTATATACATCTACTATGAGAGCAAAAGGGGTTGAAGACCAAACTGCGGCCGCACTGTTTGACGTGCCCTGCGCTTGTCAGAACCTGCGACGCGCCACTCGTGTCGTAACGCGGATTTACGACCAGGAACTGAGAAGGACAGGCCTTGAGATCACGCAATTCGGTCTGCTCACTGCGCTGGCTAAGGTGGGAGAGGCTAATCAAAAACGGCTGAGCGCCGGCTTTGCCATGGATAGTACGACTCTGACGCGAACATTGCGGCTATTGCTGAAACAGGGTTGGGTTCGCGCCAGGCGCGGAAAGGACCGGCGGGAGCGTCTGTTCAGCCTGACGGCTGCAGGCGGGCGACAGATGGCGATGGCTCAGCCGTATTGGGAGCAGGCGGAACAGCGACTGCGTCGAGAACTTGGCGATGCGTGCTGGAAGAGCATGAAGCAGACGGTCTCGCGAGTGACGGAGGCCGCAATGGCAGTGTAGTGTTTGTATCTACAATAGATGTATATACATCTAAAGTCGAAAGACAGAAAGTTATCAGGAGATTGAAAAATGATCAGTTCCAATTCGATGCACATTGCTACCAAGCTCACCGAAACCGCGTGCAAAATCGGCGGGACGCCGTCCGCCCAAGCTTGGTTCGCGGGTGGTGAGCGCGTCGGCTACCACCCCAGAGGGCGCGCCGTCGTTCGAGCGCAAAGTGCAGCCCTCAACGTGTTCTTAAGGCGAGAGGGAGATCTCGCTCACGCCATGTCCTTCCTGCCGGGATTTCCCGATGGCTCATTTGGATGGGCTAAGGTCCTGCCGCATTTACCAAACGCCGCGGAGATGCCGAAGCTCTTCGTTGAATATGTCGGGATGGGCGACAGCGACAAGCCCAAAGACTATGCGTATTCCACCGCCGAACGCACCGATCTCGTCGAAGCGATCTGGCGCGATTTCGGCGTCCAATCGACGACGCTGGTCGCCTTCGACTTTTCCTCGCTAGTCGTCTTGGAGCATTTGCGACGCCGCCTTGAGCGCCGTGAGCAAGG